>Ga0172367_10001257_pt1 | contig 37524 bp, 28 predicted proteins | sample Lak10m_FD_114542 | JGI IMG/M metagenome (GOLD analysis project Ga0172367, IMG submission 114542) | Freshwater microbial communities from Kabuno Bay, South-Kivu, Congo - kab_022012_10m | ecosystem: Environmental > Aquatic > Freshwater > Lake | place: Democratic Republic of the Congo: South-Kivu... | reverse complement strand
CCAAGCCTCCTTCATCGAGATTCCCATCAAATGACAGATATCCTTTTCCAATCCCAAGAAAATATAGCCGTTATCACCTTCAACCGCCCCGACGTGTTGAACGCATTCAAGCGCAGTATGTTCCAGCAATTGCTGGGCATGCTCGATACGATTGCAAACGACAACTCGATTCGCGCCGTGCTCATCACAGGCAATGGACGTGCGTTCTCAGCAGGCATTGACCTCGAAGAACTATCGCACCTCTTCGACGGTTCGACGGTGGCAGAGCAGGCGCGCGCCGAGTTGGATGAAATGCAAGAACTCACGCGGCGCATGGTGAACTTGCGCAAGCCGATTATCTCTGCCATCAATGGTGTTGCTGTCGGCGTCGGCGCGGAGATTGCGATTGCGAGCGACATCCGCATTGCGGCGGAGAACGCGTATTTTCAATTCGCCGAAGTGAAGCGCGGAATTTTTGAAACCAACGGAGTCATGCACCGCCTACCGAGACTCATCGGCATGGGACGCGCCGCGCATGTGATGATGACAGGCGAACGCATTTCTGCACAGTCCGCTTTCGAAATGGGCTTGGTCACGAAAGTGATGTCGCCTGAATCCGTTTTGCAAGAAGGCATGGACATCGCTCGCACACTCGCTTCAAACGCGCCGATCTCTGTGCGTCTGATAAAAGAAGTGCTGCAACAATCCTATGACCTCGACCTTGAAGCCGTTATGCAACTCGAAACCGAAGGCACGCTCGAATGCTTCGCCAGCGAAGACATGCGCGAAGGCGTGAAGGCGTTCGTGGAGAAGCGTGTGCCTGTTTATAAAGGAAAATAAATCTCCCTCACCCTAGCCCTCTCCCAAAGGGAGAGGGGACTCCCTTCCCCTTCGGGGGAAGGGTTGGGGATGAGGGCGCAAAAAGGTTTTTATGCCAACCATCACCAAAATCGAAATCATCGACCTCAACATCCCATTCAACCACCCCTTCAAGATTGCATTGGCGGTTATGAATAGCGCCCACAACATCATCGTCCGCGTGCATGACAGCGACGGATTGATTGGTGTGGGTGAAGGCGTTCCGTCTCGTTTTGTCACAGGCGAAGACGCCGACAACGGATTTGAATCCGCCAAACTGTACGCGCAACTGCTCATTGGCAAAAATCCGCTAGAGATTGACTCGCGCCTGCGTGAACTTGAACAGTACATGCTCAAGAATCCTGCTATTCGCTGTGCCTATGATCTCGCGCTCTACGACCTGCTTGCCAAACATGCCGAACTTCCACTTTATGCTTTGCTCGGCGGCACAAAGCAAGTCTTGTACTCCAACCGCACCATCGGTATTGACTCGCCCGACAAAATGGCGAAAACCGCGAAACAACATGTTGATAACGGCGTGAAAGCCTTGAAAGTCAAAGTCGGCACGGGACGTAATGAAGACCTCGCGCGGATTCGCGCCATTCGTGAAGCAGTCGGCAGCGGCATTCCCATGCGGCTCGACGCAAACCAAGCCTGGGACGAAATCAACGCAATCAACATCCTCACCACATTGGCAGAATACGAAATCGAAGTCTGCGAACAACCGCTGCCCTACTGGAACATCGAAGGCTTGAAGCGAGTCCGCGAACGAAGCCCCATCGCCATTATGGCGGACGAATCCATCTTTGACACGCATGACGCTTTTCGTCTCGCCTCTCTCGGTGCCGTGGATTATTTCAACATTAAACTCGCCAAGTCCGCAGGCATTCATGGTGCGCTGAAAATCAACGCCATCGGTGAAGCGGCAGGAATCAAATGTATGCTTGGCGGCATGTCTGAATCGCTCATCGGAGTCAGCGCAGGCGCGCATTTGGTTTGCGCCTGCCCGAACATCTCCCTGCACGACCTCGACTCTCCCTTCCACTTTGCCGAAGAACCTTCCATCGGCGGCGTGGACTTCCAACCCAACGGCACCGTAACCCTCTCCGACGCTCACGGTCATGGCGCGGATGTGAGACCTGAATGGATGGAGAAGAGCAAGATAATAGTGATTGGAGATTAGTAATTGGTAAATGGTAACTGCCAATCTCTAATTACTAATTACCAATAATCATTTACCCAAAAAGGAACTTATGCCCACATTTCCCTCCTTCCCCACTCCTGCCCGCATTGGCTTACTCGGCGTGGCGTTTGATGAAAACTCGTCCTACAAACGTGGCTCGGCATTGGCTCCGCAGAGAATCCGTGAAGCCTTCTTCTGTGACTCGTCCAATCTGTGGACGGAGAACGAAACCTATCTCGGCGCGGACGGACTCTTCGCAGACATGGGCGACATCACACCGTCAGCGGAGAGAATGCCCATTGAGACCGAACAAGCCGCGGGTCAATTATATGAAGCGGGGTTGAAGGTCATGGCATTCGGCGGCGACCACTCCGTCACCTATCCGCTGGTAAAAGCTGCGGCGAAGAATCATCCCAATCTCACCATCTTGCATTTCGACGCACATCCCGATTTATACGATGACTTTGAAGGCAACCCGCATTCGCACGCCAGTCCCTTTGCACGGATCATGGAAGCGGGTTTGGCAAAGCGGCTCGTGCAAGTGGGCATTCGCACGATTAACGGACATCAGCGTGAGCAAGCCAAGCGTTTCGGCGTGGAAGTGCTGACCATGCAGCGTTGGCGCGATGTTTTCGACCTGCAATTTGACTCGCCGCTTTACATCACCTTCGATATGGATTGTCTCGACCCTGCTTTCGCGCCTGGCATATCGCACCGCGAACCTGGTGGGCTATCCACTCGCGAAGCCTTGAGCGTGATTCAGTCGCTCACTGCAAACATCATCGGCGCGGACGTGGTGGAATTGAATCCAACACAAGATGTTTCGGGCGTCACTGAGATGGTGGCGGCGAAAGTGTTCAAAGAGATTGCAGCTAAAATGCTATAAGAAAAATCCGACTTACATATGAGGAGTCAGAATGACACCAAAAAAAGAACAGCCTACCTTCATTGAAAAAGCCCGCCGCAAGCAGATCATCGACGCGGCGTTGCAGACCATTGCAGAGCAGGGCTATACCCAAACGTCATTCGCGGAGATTGCCAAGAGTTTGGGAATCACCAAGGGACTGATCGCCTATCACTTCAACGGCAAGCATGATTTGATCACATCTGCCATTCACACCATCTTGAATCGGCAAGGCGCATATATCCGCGGACGGGTGGAAGAAGAGACCAAAGGCAGCGACAAACTGCGCGTTTACATCGAAGCCAGTTTTGAATACATCTCGCAGAACCGTTCGCAGTTCGTGGCGCTGGTGGATTTGTGGGGCAGTTTTACGTCACCTGAAGAGAAGAAGGCATTCAGCGATTCGGCGTATGACCCGTGCCGCGCTCATCTCAAGAAGATCTTCCGCATTGGCGTGGAGCAAAAGGAATTTGCGAAGTTCGATGAACAAGCGATGGCGTCTGTGATTCAAGGCGCAATTGATGGGATCATGCTGCAATGGGTTTTTGACCCGAAGGCAGTGGATTTGCAAGAATCGAGCCGTGAGTTGAGTGAGATGTTTGGGAAGCGGCTGAAAAAATAAATTCGCCCTCATCCCCAACCCTTCCCCCGAAGGGGAAGGGAGTCCCCTCTCCCGCTGGGAGAGGGCTAGGGTGAGGGAAACCCAAAGGAGAAGCGTGCATGGAGTGGAAGAGTTTAGGTCATTTGGTGGAAAGCGCGGCGGAGCGGTTTGGAGAGAAGCCGTTGTTCATCTTTGAAGACAAACCGCTTTCGTTCGCGGAAGTGAATCGGCTGGCGAGCAAGACGGCAAATGCGCTGAAATCCGTTGGTGTGACGAAGGGCGAGCGCGTGGCGGTGATGCTGCCCAACGGCGTGGACTTTCCCATCGTCTGGTTTGCGCTGGCGAAGATGGGCGCGGTCATCGTGCCCGTCAACATCAACTACCACGACCATGACCTGACTTACACGCTTGATGATTCGCAGGCGGGATTTTTTGTTGTCCACGAAAATTATCTGGAGCAATGGGAGCGGGTGCGCGCGCACTTGCCGTCAGTGAAGGAAACGCTTCTCGTAACTGAATCAGGCAACGGGTCAGAATGGAGGCGTTTGGTTAATGAGTCATCCGACTCGTTTGAAATCGTCAACGTTACAGATGGAGATTTGCTCAACATCCAATATACATCTGGCACGACGGGTTTTCCAAAGGGCTGTATGTTGCAGCAAAAATATTGGATGCAGATCGGGCAGGTGGCGGCAGATTATTTTGGGCTGACGCCCGCTGAATGTAACCTGACCGCGCAGCCGTTTTATTATATGGATCCGCAGTGGAATACGGTTTCGTGTTTGATTGGCGGTGCGCCGTTGGTGATTCTGCCGAGGTTCTCGCCGTCGCATTTTTGGGGCGAAGTGCTTCGGCACAACGTGACCGTGCTTTATTTGATCGGCACGATGCCGTTCTTTTTGTTGAAGATGCCCGAAGACCCCGCGTTGGATCGCGGGCATAAATTGAAGATGATCCTGTGCTCGGGGATTCACCCGAACTTTCACGCGGAGTTTGAAAGACGATGGAATGTCCCGTGGCGCGAAGCCTTTGGCATGACCGAAACAGGCGTGGACTTGTTGATTCCGTTTGAGGATGTGGAAAGTGTAGGCAGCGGTGCGATGGGCAAACCGATCGCAACCAAAGAAGCGCGCGTTGTCGATAATGAAGGCAGGGATGTACCCGAAGGCGGCGTCGGTGAGTTGGTCTTACGCGGCGAGCCGATGATGCTGGGCTATTGGAATAAACCCGAAGCCACAACGGAGATCATGAAGAACGGCTGGCTGCACACGGGTGATATGGTCACGAAAGATGCGAAGGGATATTTCCACTGGAAAGCGCGATTGAAAGATACGATCCGCCGTGCAGGTGAAAATATTTCATCGGTGGAAGTGGAAGGCGTGCTGATGGAACACTCCGCTGTGAAAGTGGCGGCGGTAGTGCCTGTCCCTGATGAGTTGCGCGGCGAAGAAGTGAAGGCGTATATCGTGTTGAAGGCAGGGCATACACAGGAAGATACTCCGCCTGAATCGATTCTTGAATATGCGCGTGAGCAGTTGGCGTATTTCAAAGTGCCACGATTTATTGAGTACGCCGATGACCTGCCGCGCACGCCGTCGGAACGAGTGGAGAAGCATAAGTTGGTGAAGATGAAAGCAGACTTGCGCGTTGGAAGTTACGACGCTGCTGACAAGGTTTGGCGATAAGAGCAATTAAACACAAAGGACACCAAGGGCACGAAGTTTTAAAGGCTCTTGGGTTTTCCTTTGTGTACTTTGTGACCTTCGTGTTTAAAAGGAATCAAATGAATACACAACAACTCAACGAAACAATTTTGAAAACTCTCACCGCATGGAACATCCCTGGCGGGGCGGTGGCGATTGCCCAAGGCGATGAGGTTTTCGCGCAAGGCTACGGCGTGCTCGAAGCGGGAAAACCCGAAGCGGTGAACGCGGATACTGTCTTTGCAATCGGCTCCACCACCAAAGCCTTCACCTCCGCGCTCATCGGCATGTTGGTGGATGAAGGCAAACTCAACTGGGATGATCCCGTCGTCAAGCACATCCCCGACTTTCAACTCTACGATGATTGGGTCACTAAGAACGTCACCGTGCGCGATCTGCTTTGTCACCGTCTCGGCTTGGAGCGTGCGCAAAAACTTTATTATCATCGCGGATATGACCAGCGCGAGATCATGCGCCGAATGCGCTATCTCAGACCCACATCCAGTTTTCGCACGCAGTTTCAATACGCCAATCAACAATACGGCGTGGCAGGTTTGCTCGTTGAAGCGGTTACTGGCAAGTCATGGGACGATTTCATCACCGAAAGAATTTTCAACGCGCTGAACATGTCCCGCTCGTTCAGTGGCTATGACCGAATCACCGACCACAAAAATTTTGCCGCGCCTCACGCCATTCTCGATGAAACCTATCCCGCGAGCGTGCGCTTCCTCGGCGAAATGAGCGCCATCGAAAATTTCAAAATTGTCCACGAACCCGCTGGCTCCATTCACACCACCGCCAATGACTTGACGCAATGGCTCAAAGCCCTTTTGCAAAACGGCGCGCCGCTCATTCAACCCGCCACCTTCAACGAACTCACCACGCCGCAAGTCGTCATGCAGGATGTGCTCAACTCCGAACTCGCGCCGCTCGCCTATCTTCAACCTGCCACGCACTTCTGGACGTACGCGCTCGGTTGGTGGGCAATGGATTATCGCGGTGAAAAAGTTCTCATGCACGGCGGTCAAATGCCTGGCTACAACTCCGCTGTTGCGTTCTTCCCGCAGCGCAAACTCGCGCTTGCCGTCATGGTCAACGTCCATCAAACGCTCGCCCACGCCGCGCTGTTTTATGCGATCTCCGATATTCTGCTCGATAAACAAGACCGCGACTGGTCATCCGAATTTCAGATGGTGGCGCAGGGATACATGGCACAAGTCAAAGGTCAAGTGGACGAAATGCGCCTCACGCGTGACCCGAACCTGCCTCCGTCCATTGGGCTTGCTTCCTTCGCTGGGACATTTTCCAACGACCTCTTCGGCGAGATGACCGTGACCCGCAAAGATGACTCCCTGCAACTCACCTACGGAGCCAACACCGCCATCCTCGAACACTGGCAAGGCGATGCCTTCCTCGCGCATTGGAATCTTAAAGCCTTCCTCGATGACTCGATGATCGCCTTCAGCCCCGATGGCAAGACGATGTCCCTGCTCAATGACCGAGCCGAATACAAAAAAGCATAATGTCATTGCGAGGGCGATGCACTTTCGCCCGAAGCAATCTCCTCGTGAAGGGGGGATTGCTTCGTCGGGAAGAGCAAGAGCCCTCCTCGCAATGACATGAAAGGTATTATGAACCCCACCAAACTCATCCTCAAGAATTTTGAAAAAGTATCATCCATCCCGCGTGGTTCGAAGAACGAAGCGGCAATTCGCAACTGGCTCATTGATTGGGCGGCAGAATACAACTGCACTTCCAAGACCGACGCGGCAGGGAATTTGGTCATCTACGTCCCTGCCAGTGTAGGTTACGAAGACCGCCCCACGCTCATCCTGCAAGGTCACATGGACATGGTCTGCCAGAAGACGAATGATTCCAAGCATGATTTCACGAAAGACCCCATTCAACTTATCCACGATGGGGATTGGATTCGCGCCAATGGCACCACCCTCGGCGCGGATAACGGCATTGGCATTGCGTTGATGATGTCGCTGGTTGAAGATGAGTCTGTAAAACATCCACGGCTTGAGTTGCTGCTGACCGTTGAAGAAGAGTCAGGGCTTGTCGGCGCAGATACTCTTGACCCAGCCTTACTCACAGGCAAAATGCTCATCAATGTGGATTCCGAAACCGAAGGCGTTTTTACGGTGGGATGTGCAGGCGGCGGGAATGTGTACATGACCTTGCCCGTCACATGGGACTTACAAAAGCAGAATGAAGTTGCTTTTGAATTGAAGGTCCGCGGCTTGCAAGGCGGACATTCTGGAGAAGACATCAACAAATTCCGCACGAACGCCAACAAACTCATCGCCCGCGTGCTGGATTTTATTCAACGCGATATGGAAATTCGCCTGTCCACGCTCAAAGGCGGGACAGCACGTAATGCCATTCCGCGCGACGCGGAAGCGGTATTCGTTTGCGGGAAAGATAAAGTGGAATTGTGCAAGGAAAAATTCTCTGCCATTCAAGCCACCGTCAAAAATGAACTCGCCACAACAGAGACAGGGCTTGTGCTCACGCTGAACGAAATCAGCGGCGAGTCACTCCGCACTGTTAGCCCCGCTGAAACTCAGGCGGCGATCCGCTTGCTGATGGCGTTACCCCACGGAGTCACATCCATGTTTGCGGATATGCCCGCCTTCGTCGAAACGTCCAATAACATTGGCGTGATGGAGTTGAAAGAGGATGGTCTGTCAGTCGTCTCCACAAATCGCAGCGCAGTCTTTTCGAGATTGGAAGAAATTACCAGACGAGTCGAAACTGTCGCATGGCTGGCAGGCGCAAAGGCAGAAAGAACGAAGATGTTCCCTCCCTGGCAGCCCAACATGGAATCTCCACTCCTCAAAAAATGTGTAGATACCTATCGATCCATTAAAGAAGAAGAACCAAAAGTGGAACTCACCCACGGTGGACTCGAATGCGGAATCATCAGTGACCGCTGCGGCGGGCTGGATACGATCTCAATGGGACCGACGATCAAAGATCTGCACTCACCAGAGGAACGGTTGTATGTCCCATCACTGGCAGCGACTTGGGACTTCTTGAAAAAACTTATGGCTGGGTAATTCCACCTGCTGGTAAAACTATTTCATCATCCGTACACAGGCATCTTTCAAATCAGGCGGGTATTAAGGCTGTCGAAAAACAGTGGATGTAAAGTAATCACACCGCCCGCATGGGCGGTTTTTAAATCCTTTTAGCCGTACCGTTAACGGTCACTTTCCTCGGCGGCGGGGACGCCGCCTTGAGCGTTGGTTTGTCTAATTTATTTCGACCGACGACTTAAAATCCTTTGTAATTGTTTTGTTAGTTTATTTGGCAAAGGAAGAAGGTAATATGGATGCAAAGGTAGGCAACATGAAAATACTCTTTCTTGGAACCCACGGACAATTCAACCTTGGTGACGAACTGCTGCTCGAAACCTTTGTTTCGCAACTGGGCGGCGAGCATCGCTATGCGGTCAATTCCTATGACCCCGCCTTCACCCGCGATATGCTGCGCCCCAAGTTCGATATCGAAGCCTTTCACACCACCCGCGAACTTCCGCGCTTTCTCAAACACCTGCTCACCAGCCGGGTCGTTTTCTTCGGCGGCGGCAGCATTATCAAGGAACTGTATGCCAGCGTGGGACGCAACCCATACTCCACCTTGTTGATGATCCTCGCCACAGTCACCTTTGCAAAGCAGATTGCGCGAAAAAAAGTAGTCATGAGCAACATCGGCGTGGGTCCATTGATGACTCCCCGGGGGGAAATGCTCGCCCGCTGGATATTGAAGCAGGTGGATTTTCTCTCCGTCCGCGATGAAAAATCGCATCGTACTACGCTAAAACTTGGTCTTTCCCCTTTGAAAGTGAACCTCGTCCCAGACGCGGTTTTTGCCAACCCGCCCGAAGTTTTTGTGCCTCACCCCAAGCCATTGCCTCGCTCAGAGAAAACCCGCATTGCCCTTAACTTGAATTACGATATCGAAAAACCCGAAGCGTGGGAACCTTTTCTTGAAAACCTGGCGGGGTCTCTCAAGCAGATTAACGCTGAAACGCCGCTTGAAATTCACGCCCTGCCCATGCAAAGCAAATTCAAAGCCAATGACGATCTTTCTGTGTTGAAGGGCTTTGCAGAACGCATCCCGGAAATTCCCTTTATTGTGCATGACCCCCAGACCGCACAGGAAGCAGCAGAGATCATTGCCGGGGTCGATGTTGTACTTGCTGAACGCCTGCATACACTGGTGATCTCGTCCATTTTGGGAAAACCCTTTTATGGACTCGTTTACGATGTGAAAGTGCAGGAGTTGGTGGATTATCTTGGTATGCAGGAATATTCACGTAATATCAACCAGCCCTTCATCACTGAAGAACTTACGGCTGGCATTCGCTCTGTCTTTACAGCACGTGAACAGATCAGCGCCCATCTTGTTGACCGCAGCGCCAACCTGCGCATGAAACTCAGCAGGTACTTCGATGAACTCAAAGCAAAGGCAATCCCTCACTAAACGCGTGGAGGATTTGTACGCTGGCATCCCGATCCCGCCATCTGACGCGCCTATTCTCCACACTCTGCACCCATCCAAAAAGTTCCACCTGCCGACGATCCGCCTGCGGGCGCTGACTTCTGTTGAAAAGATCGCCATTACGGTGGGAGTGATTTATTTTCTGCTTTCGTTCTTCACGTTCAGGAATGTGATCGCCAACATTCCACTTGTCCTGAGCGGAGAGGCAGTAATTAATGGCGATGAGCTCGTGCCGTTTTTCAACCCCAATAGTCAATTATTAGACCAGGCAGCCGGGAAGTTCAACCAACTCACCAATGGCTACGAGTTTCGCGTACGCTATTCCATCCTCACCACATGGATGCGCTATTACAAGGTTTTGCCGTTTGCCATTCCGCTCGTCATTCCGGGGGTGACGTATCTTTCCTACTTGTTCGTTGCCTTGCTTCTCAGGCGAATCCTTCCGCAGTACAAACCTGAAGCCATTTATCAGCTGACCGCCGCGCCGGTCTTGATGATCTTTGTCATTATGGCATATGCCAAGATCACGCATTTTTACACGCTCATCCTCGGCTTTTCACTTTGCCTTGTATCCATCACGTTGATGACCTACGGTTTGATCTTCCCGCAGAAGAACCCTTACAAACCGATCCTTGCGGCATGTGTCATTACGCTCTTCAATCCGGCGGTGCATTATCTGATTCTGTTTGCGTTGTATATGGCGTTCGCCGTTCTGACCCTGATCGTTATGGATGGCATTGGCTGGCTAAAGGATGGCTCATGGCGCAATATTTATCGTCCGCGGGCGTGGTGGAGCGGAGTGAAAATATTATGGAGCGATTGGCGCAGGCTGTTCGTGGAGGTGCGCTTTTGGCGGTCTGTGGGGGCGTTTGTGATGCTGGGCGTCGGCACGCTGCTGCCTTACTATTTGTTCGTCAAACTGTATGCCTTGCGCGGCGTGCCGAATCTTTCTGAGACGGTGCCGGGTGATTTTTATTTTATTCAAGATGCGTCCATTTCGATCGGGCATGTGCTGGCATTCGATATGGCGGGTATTATGGATAAGGAATTCACCGGTGATTATCTTGCCAAAGTTCCGCGTTACTCGAACATGGTTTACAGCTTTCTGTTGTTCTTGCCATTATTTTTCAAACGCGTACGTGATGAGATTTTTCATACCGAAGAATTGAAAGCCTTTCGAAATGTGATGTATGTGGTCACATTCTTTACCATGTGGGCAACGATGGGGTATTCGGGTCCGAGTTGGGTTCCAACATTTCACCGCACGATGGCATTTATCAGCGTTACGGCAAATGGGATGCAATCCGGCATTGGCGATCTGGTGGTGCGATTAATGGGCACGGTGGTGCAGGTGCTGCGCTTTCCGCATCGCTTTGAACTGGTCACATTTATGGTGGCAACGATCTTGATCTCCATCACCATGGTCTGGCTGCATGATACGTTCATGAAAAAAGGATTTGGCGAGATCGTCTGGGTGCTGACGGGAAAAAGAATCGGGGAGGCAAAAACTCAACGGAGGCAGAGGCAGGCGTCGGCTAAGAGAGAGGCGGGGTATTTCATCCCTGCAATGATGGTTTTGCTTTTCATGATTCCCATCTTCTCGAACGAATCCTATCGCATTGTTTTTTCTTCGGGCGATTTTCATCATTTCCTTACGCCGTACCCGGTGGGACCGTTGAAGGAAGTGAAGGAGGCATTGCTGCAATTGCCGCCCGGCAAGGTGGTGGTGCTGCCGCCAACCGAAACCGCCAAGGTGATCGTGGATATTAATGGCGTGGAACATAAGTTCATTGATAAGTTCCATATTTATTATCTTGACCTGCCCAGTTATTACTACGGGCTGACCGGCGACTCGGACAACAAGCATGAGTTCTTTTTGATGCTGCGGGCGTTGTATTACCAGCAGCCATGGTGGATCAATATTGCGCGCGACTTGAACTTGAAATACATTGTGGTGAATAAAGAGTTGGTGGCGAACACGGTGGGCGGGCAGGAATATTTGCGTGAGGTGGAACGTATTTTGATCCCCGAGTTGGATTCGCGCAACGCGTACTTGACGAAGTTGATGGAGAACGAAAGCTACGCGCTGTACGAATTTACCGACCTGCCAACTGCCGAACGTGTGCCGCTGTATTTGGATGTGGATTGGAATTCGTTCATTCGGATTTTGTCATCCAACCTGGAATTGACCCGCTATTATGACATGCGCTACACAATGGTGGTGGGCGATTTGGAGGAGTTCGACTCGTTGGTATTGGTGACGGATGACGAACACGAATCGGCGTTGGATCTGTATGAGAAAAAACACAAGACGCAGTTCTTCCGTCCGAGCAGTGTGATCCTGCCGTTTGACCCCGAGCAGATTTCGAGCTCATATTATCTTTCGCCGATGTTCCGTTTGTTTCAGTTTTTCTCGGATAGCAAATACAACCGCTTGGAGATGATCACACCGGGCTTGTGGGGTACGCTGGAAGGCGGTTTTATTGGTGTGCCGCGTGAAGCGCCCTTCCGTATTGATGTGACGCTGCCTGAGGAAGGCGAATACCGCCTGCTGTTGCGCGGGGCGATCTCGGCAGTGGATGCGGAGATGGAGTCGAAGCTATTTGCCGAGCCGCAAAGAATCTCACTCGCTTCAGACCCGTCGAATTTGGCTTTCTTTGATAAACGGCTTGTCTTTTCCTCCAGCCGTACGCCGTTGGATGTGAGCCAGTACACACTGAAGGAGTTGGGGGCGCTCATCCCTGCGGATGTGGTGGTGGTTAATTATCAATATCAATTTTTTGACCTGGGCGTGGTGACGGCAGCGAAAGGCAAATACCCGATCTATTTCAACAAGTTGAACGATGCACCCATGCTGGTGGAGGGGATTCTGGTCATCCCTGAGGAGGTGTATCAAACCCTCTCGCTGCCGGAAAATGTGACGGTTCTTCAACCCAATGAACTGTGCTGCGGTTCGGTCATTATTCAGGGCGAGGAGCCGTAGTGATCGTTGGCACAGGTTTGGGATTGTTGTTGTTTTTATTTTTGCATTTTCGTCATTAATTTGAGAATGAGACTGAAACACTCTTTTCAGTCCTTGAGTCATAAAATACACCTATAGAAAGAAACATCCATGCAAAGATTCATCCAACCCATCATCGAAAAAATAAGACCCTTTGTTGTCAGGCTTCACGCCATGTTGGACAGGCTGCGGACGAAAGTTCCCGGGCTGCCATCGAACCGGGTGTTGTTATCAGCCGCCGGGTTGCTGGTTGTAGCGGGGGCGTTGTTTGCCGCTCTGCAAATATTGGTGGCGCCAGAGCAGCCCGTGACGACCTACACGCTTCCGTATACGCAAACGTTCGACGAGGTGAATCTCAAGCGTTGGTTTTCTCAGTCGGGGGTGTGGACGATCCGCACGGGGACGTTGATGCAGACCGTGGGCGGCGAAGAGGCAGGACAGATGCACATTCCGCTCAAGGTGCCGGAGGATGCGCCATATCATGCCAGTGTGTTTATCACATTAAAAAAAGATACCCGTCAGGCGGGGCTTTCGTTTAATGCGCAGTACCCGGACCTGATCGCAAAACAACACCGCGTTTATATTGAGCGTCTTAACCCTGAAACACTTGAGCTGGTATCAGGCTATATGGATGAGACTGGCGCATTCGTCACTCAGGCGCGTGTTCCACTGACCGTTAACACTACTGAATTTCGGCTGGATGTGTATGTGTACAGCAAATCGTATCTGGTGCAGGTCAACGGTCAGCGCATGATCGAAAACCGTCCGCTGTTCTATCAGAATGGCATGATCGGTTTTTACGCGTTGGGGTCATCTGTCTATGATAACTACAAACTGACCGCTGCCGATAACCCCAACCCGGGCGACATGGTCTACACCAGCGATTTTGAGAAGGAGCCGGGCGGCGCTGGGTGGGTTCCGATCAGCGGATCGTGGCAGATCGCTTCGGAGCAAATGGTGCAGAGTGATGCAACCTTTACTGATGCAGCCATTGGTTATGAGAGCAGCACCTTCGAGAACTACACCTTGCGCACCACGTTCAATCATTTGGAAGGACAGGGTGCGGGCGTGTTGTTCAACATGCCGTCGCCATATGCCTTGAATGGCGCTCATTTGGTGCGCTATTCAGATGAGACAGACTCGGTCATTTGGGGCTACTACGACTCAAAAGGTGTCTTCACCCGCCAGGGATTCGTGAACGCTTCGCCCGCAGGGAAGGCTGCTCATACACTTCAAGTTTTTTCCGGCGATGCCAGTTACGACATTTTTTTGGATGACGAGATGATCGCACGCGATGTGCCGCTTGAGTCGATTCAGGGCGCAGTGGGGCTGGTCACTTCGCGCTCATCGGCGGCTTTTGCGCATGTGGAAGTGTTCCCGCTGTTTGGCACCTCTTCCAACCCTGTGGCGGCGACAGAATCAACTGCCACCCCAAAACCAGACGCGACATCCACACCTGTGCCGCAGACCGAGGCTCCGGCGGCGACACAGACCAAAGTTGTTGAATCCACTCCCGTTAAGATCGATGCGGTGGGCGGCGGAGACTCTCCATATTACGGCGTGTTCGACGGCAAGTTATCCGACGCGGGCTGGAGGATCATCAACGGCGATTGGAAATTTGCAAATGGTAATTTTGAGCAGATCAAGGCGGATGGATTTGATTTTGCCGCTGTGTACACCAAAACTGCTTTTGAAAAATTCAGCATCCAGATCGGTTTCTCGCATGTGGAAGGCAGCGGGGCGGGCATTCTCTTTAACATGCCGAACACAGACCGGCTGGCGGGCGCTTCAATGGTACGTTATTCAGACAGGCGCGATAATGCCATTGTGTGGGGCTACTTTGACGCGAACGGTGTGTATAAAAACCAGGGCTATGCCGATGTGCCGAATGCAGGCACAGACCATCATACCTTGCGGATCGTGAGCGGCGAAAAATCGTACAGCATCTATCTTGATGATCGTTTGATCGTGCAGGCGGTGCCATACGAAGCCGGTTATACATCAGGTTATTTTGGGTTGGTGACTTCTCGCGCGCATGTGATCTACGATGAAGTGGCAGTGGACGGAGTCGGTGCGGTGTTCAAAGGTGCCTACGAAAGTATGGACGGTTTCACCGACCAACGCATTGTCAGCGGCAAGTGGACGATCGAAAACAACAGAGCGATTCAAACTGTTACAGATGTTTCAGACTATGTTTGGAACACGGGTGTACAGGCTTCGGAGTACACCGTTAGCGCAAGGATCACGTTGCCCAATACCACCGATGCAGGCGGCGGCTTCATCATCCACATGAGCGAGCGCGGCACAAAAAACAATTCATACATTGTGCGCCTCAAAGATGGCGGCAAGGGCATTTGGTGGGGCAGTATCAATGATGAAGGTCAATTTAAAGGACAAGGCTCCGCGCCAATTACAGGTGAAGAGAAAACCTTTATTCTCAAATTGGTTGTGAAGCTCGATACGCTCAGTATTTATGTGAACGACGTGGAAGTTGCCAAAGAGATCGCCATCTCTTCGCAGGAAGGTTGGATCGGTTTGCTGGCGTATGGCGGCGAAGTTATTTTTGAAGATGTAAAACTTGAGGTGGAAAAATGAAGCGCCTGCCCGATTGGCTCACCATTCCACTGCTGGCGTTTATTCTTAGCCGTTTGCTGATCTTCGGCGCGGGCATTCTGGGCGATACCATGCTGCCCACCGAAGAAGGTCACTGGGTTGCAGATGAAAGCAGTCCCTTCCTTTCGATGTGGGCAAAATGGGACAGCCAATATTATGTAGACATCGCCACCAACGGCTACTGGTTCAGACCGGGGCAGCAAAGCAATGTGGCGTTCTTCCCACTGTACCCCATGACCATGCAAGTGCTGGCAAAATTATTTGGCGGCAATTTGATCTTGACTGGATTCATCGTCAGCAATTTGGCGTTTCTTGGCGCGTTGATCTTTTTCTACCTCCTGACCGAACTCGAACTCGGTTCCGACTCAGCCAAGCGGGCTGCCTACTACCTGGCATTTTTCCCCACCTCATTCTTTTTCTCTTCGGTCTACACCGAGAGCATGTTCGTGCTTCTTTCCATCGCCACCATGTACTTTGCCCGTAAACATCAATGGGTATGGGCGGCTGTGTTCGGCATTCTTACAGCGGCAACCCGCAACCTCGGCATTTTGATGTGGGCGCTCTGCATTTGGGAATGGCTTCGTTCGCAGGGTTGGGCATTTCTCGCCATGCATAAAAAAGAAACCTGGCTCACTCTGTGGAGCGGATTCAAAAAGAACTGGTTCGACCTGATCATCATCTCGCTCATCCCGCTGGGAATGCTGGTCTTTATCTATTTTCTCAAGGTCAATTTTGACCGTCCGCTGGCGTTCATTGAAGTGCAGGCGGCTTGGGGGCGCGAGAATATCGGTCCGATTGCCGTATTGCAAAAGAGCATTGCTGGGTTGCTGGAAGGCGAAGTGAACAAGGGCTGGCTGACGCGTTTTTGGAATGTTTCGTTCTATCTTTTCTTTCTGGCATTGGTTCCCTTCATTTGGTACAGGCTGGGCGAAGGGTACGCCATCTTTGTGCTGATCATGTTATTCGTGCCGTCTGCCAGTGCCATTGGCAGCATCATCCGCTATTTGCTGACGCAGTTCCCCGCCTTCATGATGATGGCATGGTGGGGACGTGATGACCGCGTGGACAGGGCGTTCAACTTTACATTTGCCACCCTGCAGGGTGTATTTGTAGTTATTTTTGTCAATTGGGTTTTTGTTGCGTAGTCAAATGCTCGGTTGGGAGCTAAGCCCCCAACCGAGCGGTGGAAAAAAGGAGTTTGTATGCCCTACGAAAATTACGCTAAATGGAAAACCGAAGCCATCACCGAAGAACCGAAGCTCTCTATCGTCATCCCCGCCTACAACGAGCGCGAGCGGATCGTTGCCACGATCGGGGCGATTGCCTCGCATGTCTCAGACCTGGGTTTTGCGTGGGAGTTGCTGATCGCCGATGACGGCTCAAAGGATGATACCGTGGCGTTGTGCGAAGACCTGCACCTGGTCAATATGCGGGTGTTGAAAGCGCCGAAGAACGGCGGCAAGGGCAGCGCTGTACAGCGTGGAATGTTGACTGCGCGCGGCAGGTATGTCCTCTTTGCAGATGCAGATAATTCCACGCCGATCGAAGAGGTGAGCAAACTGCTGAACAAACTGGAAACAGACGGTTTCGATGTGGCGGTTGGCTCGCGGGCGGCAGAAGGCGCGGAAGAGGGCAAGAAGTCGCTTCTGCGGAAAATCCTCAGCGGCGGATTGCGTTGGATGGTGAAATACATTTTCTTCATTCCAGTTAAAGATACGCAATGCGGATTCAAAATGTATACCCATGAAGCCGCGCAAAAACTGCATACCAAACAGACCATTATGGGCTTCTCCTTCGATCTGGAGATCTTGTACCTCGCCTCAAAATTCGGCTACAAGATCGCTGAAGTGCCCGTCTCGTGGATCGATGCGCCTGGCTCCAAAGTGGACACGCGCAAGGAAGTGCAGCGCTTTTTGCGCGATTTAATGACGGTCAAGATGAACGATCTAAAAGGCGTGTATCGATAATTTGTCATTGCGAACCGCGCTCTTAGCGGCGAAGCAGTCCCATAATGATGAGATTACTTCGGGTAAAAAATTCACCCTCGCAATGACGAAACGGAGAATAAATATGCGAATTGCCATTGTCACCACTCACCCGCCATCCAAAGGTTCGTTGAATGAGTACGCCTATCACTTCGTCCGCTTTTTGAAGACGAAAGTGGAGAATGTTCAAGAAATTATTTTGTTATTAGACGAACTGCCACAGGGTGGCGAATATCCCTCGGAGCAGAATCAGGCACAGGTTCCGGTGCGAAGCGTGCCATGCTGGAAGTTCAACGCGCTGGATAATGCCATCCGAATCCGCAAAGCAGTGCGGGAGGTGAATCCTGATATTGTGTTGTTCAATGTTCAGTTCGCTTCGTTTGGCGATAAGAAGATTCCCGCAACGCTGGGTTTGCTGACGCCGTGGCTGTTGAAGTTGGACGGGCGCAAGGTGGTGGTGCTGCTGCACAATATCATGGAAACCGTGAATTTGAAATCGGCGGGCTTTGGCAATAACCCCGTGCTGGAGGCGGTCATCCGTTTGTTTGGCAACATTATCACGCGCTTTATTTTGAAAGCCGATTGGGTGGCGGTGACGATCCCAAAATATGTGGAGATCTTGGAAAGTAATTATGGCGCGAAGAATGTGTTGCTGGCGCCGCATGGTTCATTTGAAGAGCCAACAGATGCCGAACCAAACCCCATGCCGGGCGGCAACCCCACCGTGATGACCTTTGGAAAATTCGGTACTTACAAGACTGTGGATTTGCTGGTGGAGGCACACGCTGTATTATTGAATAAACATCCAGATATGCGATTGGTGATCGCCGGAACCGACAGCCCCAACGCAGCTGGCTACCTGCAAGGCGTGCGCGAGAAGTACGCGCATGTGCCGAATGTGGAGTACACCGGCTATGTTGCCGAAGAAGACGTTCCGCGCATTTTTGGAGAGGCATGGGTGGTGGCGTTTCCGTACACATCCACCACGGGCAGTTCGGGTGTGCTGCATCAAGCGGGCGGGTACGGCAAGGCGGTGGTGCTGCCCAACCTGGGAGACTTTGCCGAACTGGTCTTAGAGGAAGGCTACGACGCGGAATTTTTTGAACCGACGAGTTCAACAAGTTTGGCTGAGTCGATTGCAAAGGTGATCGACCATCCCGAACGGCAGCAGGAGATCGGCTTGCGAAATTACACTGCCGCCAATGGGCTGCCGATTACCGAAGTTGTGGATTGGTATTTGATCCATTTTGAAGAATTGTTGAAGAAGAAGTAGCGCAGTGAAGGAGACTTATGGAACTTATCAAATCATCCCGAAACAGCATTCCTGTTCTGCAGCTTAAAGGGCGTTTCGATGCGCACGAAGTGGAGCCTGTGAATGCATGGTTTGTAGAACAGGGGCAGGCTGGCAATACGATGATTATTGTCAATCTGGAAGGTGTGAACTTTATTGACTCAACAGCGCTATCGACCCTGGTGCGTGGGCTAAAACTTTGCCGCGAAAAAGGGGGCGACCTGCATGTTTGTTCGCTGCAACAACCGGTGCGTGTCATCTTTGAATTGACAAGGCTTGATAAAGCGTTTGATATTTTTGCCAGTGAGGATGCTGCGCTGAAAGGGTTCTAAGTGTTCCCAGAGATCACCGAAAAACACCGTGAAAGTTTTAAATCGCTTGCCGCCGGTTGGGTGCGCGTCGGCGCATCATGCGTGCAGCTGTTGAAAGGCGGTCAAGTTCTAATTGGGTGTCCAAATTCAAATACCAGCAGTGAGCCTTCCCTATTGGTTACATCGCTGGGGTCGGGATTGAGTTTGCAAGTCTTTGGTGTGACCGATATGCGTTGGGTACCAACGGCGGAATCAATGCTGGAGGTTTTTTCCACCCTATTAAGTGCCGACGCTGACCTGGATAACCTGACCGCGGCGCTGGTGGAAACACAAGACCGGCTGGTGGCGCTCTACGAATTGACACAAGCCACACGCCGCACTCTTGAAATGCCCAAATTGCTCGACTTGCTCATTGAACAATCACGCCACCTGATGGATGTGGATGGCGGTTTTGTCGTATTGAAAGAAAAGGGAAAACAGACCATCATTCACCAGGTATCTGAAAGCCCGATGCACCCCGCCCATGCCGAAGCGGCAGCAACCCTCTATTTAAGAGACCCCAGCCGTCACATTTTCAAAGACTCTGAAACCCTGCCCGCCAATTTAAAAAACGTAATGATGGTGACACTACCCGTACGCGATGAAATTTCGGCGGCGGTGGGCTTGTTTAACAAAACCGGAAACTTTACCACGCCCGATATTAAACTGGCAAAAGCCATTGCGGGGCACATCGGCGCACAAATGGAAAATGCCATGCTTCATAAAGAAGCAGTGGAGCGCGCCCGCCTCGAAACAGAAATGGATATTGCCCGCCAGGTGCAGACTGCCATTTTGCCGCAACATATTCCGCAAGTAGATGGTTTGGACGCTTTTGCCACCTCCATACCGGCGCTGGAAGTGGGCGGTGATTTTTTTGATGTGATTGACAGATCGGAAGAAGCCCTTGTCTTTGCGCTGGGTGATGTGACCGGCAAAGGCATGCCCGCCGCCTTGCTGATGAGCATGACGCACACCATCATCAAATCGGCTTCACGCAACATGCCTTTTGACCACCCCCATCAAGTGTTGGACCGTCTCAACCATGATATGGCAGCCGATTTTGCCAATGTGGGCATGTTCACCACGGTCATGCTGGGCATGGTGGACTGTGCCGATTGCAAACTGCATTTTAGCAACGCCGGGCAAAGCCCCATTTACCATGTGCCAGTTAATGGCGAACCGATGCTGCTGGAAGCACAGGATATTCCTGTGGGTATTTTAGACACGGTGGAATACACCACCCAAAGCCTCAACCTCTCGCAAGGAGACCTTTTCATTGCCGCTTCAGATGGCTTTCCCGAATCGCGCAACCCGGCGGGAGAAATGTACGGCTATGAACGCATGAAGGCGATCCTTTCCACATCGCGCGAGTTGAGCGCAAAACAGATCGCCGAAGCATTGCTTGCAGATGTGAATGCCTTTTGCGGCACACATCCCCAGGATGATGACCGCACGATTGTTGTACTCAAATTTGAAAAAGCAACCGAGAAAAGGATCATGTTCAACGAAAGCATCACCATTTACGCCAACTACGAAGAAATTCGTCAGCCGTGTGAACGGTTACGGCTCAATCTGCGCCAAGCCGAAATTTCAGAAGAGATTGCCGGTTTGTGCGAGCTTTCCTTGCAGGAACTGCTTACCAACCTGGTCGATCATGCCTATGAAGGCAGCCCCAACGGGCAGATTACCGTGCGTATGGCAAGCAATCGCGGACAGATATTCATCCAAACCGAAGATGCAGGCACACCCGCCAACATAAAAATGGAAGATGTTCACATGCCAGACCCCGAAGACCTTGCCGAAGGCGGCTATGGCATGGCGATCATCCGCTCGCTCATGGACGATATCCGTTACGAATCGGCGCAGGGAAAAAACATCTGGACGCTGGTGAAAAATTTATAACGCCAGCCGGTTTGAAATTTTCTCGCAAAGAGTCGCAAGTCTCGGCACTCCGTAAAAAAAGAAAGAGGTAAACATGTCGCTTGAAATTAACTCCACCGAACAAATTATCAAGATCGCCGCCATCACCCTCAAAGGCAGGCTCGATGCCTTTGAAGCGCCCGCCCTTCGCAAAATCTGCGATGACTATATCTCCAACGAATTCAGCCATTTCGTATTTGATCTCACCGATGTCGCCATGCTCGACTCTGCCGGGCTGGCGGTGCTCGTCAGTGTGTTAAAACGCACCCGCCTTAAGAACGGCGATGTGCGCCTTGTCTGGCCCCGCGAAGAAGCCGCCTCGCGTATTCTCAAACTTACCAAGTTCGATCAGGTCTTCGTCTCCATCGAAAAATCAGAGATCGTGCCAAGAGGGTTCTAATATGAGCAAAGCCAAAATTCTTGTTGTGGATGATGAACCCAACAACCAACGCATTCTCACATACACCCTCAACAAAGCCGGGTACGAAAGCGCTGCCATGGCAGATGGAACTAATACGCTCCACTGGCTCGAATCAAACACCCCAGACCTTGCCATCCTTGATGTCTCAATGCCGGGCATGGATGGAATAACCCTGCTTGGGCACATCCGCTCCATACCGCAATTTGCGCACCTCCCCGTCATCATCCTCACCGGCAGCGGCGACGACGATGAACGAATTCGCGCCGAAGGGCTTGGCATTCAAGCCTTTCTCACAAAACCCGCCAGTTCCAAAATGGTGCTGGAGACCGTCTCCAACCTGCTCGGTCATGAATAAGATCAAAGAACTCCTGCAATCCAAGCTTGCCTCCGCCAGCGCTCTGCTCATGGTCAGCATGACCGTCGTCAACGCGGGCAACTACATCTACAACCTCATCATGGGCAGGTGGCTGGGTCCCTCACTCTTCGCCGACCTCTCGCTCATCGTCACCCTGCTGCTGGTTGTCACGTTCTTAACCGCCCACATCCAGATGACCGCTGCGCGATATGCCGCCATTCACACCGCAGATGGGGATGAGAAAACCCTCGCCTCACTCCGACGTTTCATCTGGTTCGCCGCCCTGGGCATTGGTCTTACGCTGACGGTTTTCTTCGTCCTTTTTGCGCCTGCCTTGAAAAACTTTTTTCATACGCAGTCATCCCTTTCCTTTGTCATTTTTGGCGCGGCGCTGCCATTCGCCATGCTGCAATCCGTAGAGCGTGGAATGTTACAGGGGCGCACCAGTTTCAAGATTTTGGCGATCAGTTACCAGGTTGAGATGTGGAGCCGTTTGTTGGTCAGCATCCTGCTGGTGGCGCTGGGGCTTTCGGTCAACGGCGCGGTGATCGGCATCAGTCTCTCTTTTGTGTTTACCTGGTGGGTGGCGCGTTCGGCTGTGACCGTTGTGGATACGGACGAAAATATTTCCAAAGAAGTTCGGCTTGAGTTGCTGGCGTTCGCCGCGCCTGTGTTGGTTTCACAGTTGGGGCAGATCCTCATCAACAATAGCGATGTCATTCTTGTAAAACGTTTTTTTGAAGCAAGCGAGGCAGGCAGGTATGCCGCACTCGCGCTGATCGGGCGCATTGTCTTTTTTGCCACCTGGTCTGTAGTGACCACCATGTTCCCAATTGTGGCGCAAAAACAAAAGATGGGCGAACCGCACGCGCATTTGCTGTGGGTTTCGCTTGGCATTGTGGCGGGTGTATCCCTGCCGATTGTGCTGCTTACGTTGGTTGCCCCGCAATGGCTGGTTACGATTTTGTTCGGCGAGAAGTATTTGGAGATCGCCGAACTGCTCTGGTTGTATGCGCTCGCCACTTCGTTGTATGCCATGGCAAATGTGGTCATTAATTATCGCCTGTCACTGGGCATGGGGCGCGAAACCGGGTTTGCCATTGCGGCAGGGATCGCGCAGGTTTTGGGGATCATCTTCTTCCATGCTTCACTCGCGCAGGTGGTGTATGTGCAGGTGGCGGTGATGGCTGCCTTGTTCCTTGCGCTGATGTGGCATAACTTTTTGCACGAAAGGGCAATGTCCCTGTTGCGAGTGGTGAGACATCGTGCTTGAGCTATTACTTTCCATTTCTACAAATGCTTTGTTGATCGTGGATGAAAGCGGGCAGGTCTTACGTGCGAATGAGGCTGCGGCAGAATTATTTGGCTGGTCTGTTGAGAGTTTACAGAAGAAGAAATTAAGTTCATTATTGCCAAATTCGAAAATACGCAGCCACGCCAGATTTTTCAAGCAATTCCTTGAGGGCGATGAAGAAAATAGGAGAATGGGAAAGTACCGCTCGATTAAGGCGCGGCGAAAAGATGGGCAGGAAATCCTTGTTGAGGCTTCCGTTGGCAAAGGGGAATTGGATGGCAAAGTGGTGGCAGTGGCTTCTTTACGAGATATTTCGCGTGAGAAACGTACTGAAGAGTTCATCCATTCGTTGGCAATGATTCCAAGCGAAAATCCGAACCCCGTTTTTCGTGTTGACCTGCAGGGAAAAATCTTATTTGTAAATGAAAGCGGGGAGAAAATGCTGACCGAGATCAAGGTTGAAAAGAATGGTTATGTTCCGCCTGCCTGGAATGACCATATCATAGCTGCCAACCGGTCAGAGTCACAGGTTGTTGAGGTTATCAAGCACGGAGAGCGGTCTTATTCTTGCGCATTTGCTCCAGTTGCGCAAATGGATTATGTAAATATTTATGGTCTCGATGTTACAGAGCGGGAAATGGAAAAATCGCGGCTGGCAATATCGGATGACATATTAAATTCCATCGGCAACCTGGTGCTGGTTGCAAATCGACATGCCGAGATCGTGTATGTTAGTCCGTCTGTCAAGAACATCATTGGATATGAACGTGAAGAGATCATTGGGCAGGGATGGTGGGAGATGGAACGAATCTCCGGCGGCGATGTGGAGGCGGAGAAGGACTATATTCGTAAAGCCGCGGCAGGTATCCTTGAAACTGATGGAAAGCCGTATGAGCATCGGGTTCGCCACAAGGATGGCTCCTGGCGCTGGTTGATGCTCTCCGACACCAAAGGTCCACATGACCTGCTCATTGGGATCGGCTCAGATATCACCTCTCTAAAAATGCTGGAAGAGGAATTGACCGCCCAAAAAGATTTTGCCCAAACACTGACCGAACAAATGGGGCAAGGTCTTACCGTAACCAACGAACGCGGCATTTTCGAATTTGTAAACCCTTCCTACGCCAAAATGCTGGGCTACCCGCCTGAAGAGATCATTGGTAAATCTCCCATAAACTTCACCTTTCCAGAAGATCTTCAAAAACTGCTTGACGCGCAGGATAAACGAAGATCTGGAGAGATCACAACCTATGAAACCCGCCTCCAAAAAAACGGGGGCAGCGAAGTCTTCGCCCTGGTTACGGGCGTACCGCGAATGGCAGCGGAAAAATACGCAGGATCCATTTCGGTGATCACTGATCTTTCAGACCGCCAGAAAATGGAACGTACACTTCGCGAATATGCCGAAAAATTGAACCAGACCAACATTGAACTTTCAGAAGCTCGTGACCGCGCCCTGGAAGCTTCCTATTTAAAAAGCGCTTTCCTTGCCACAATGAGCCATGAGATCCGTACTCCCATGAATGCGATCTTAGGGATGAGCGAACTTTTGCTGGATACGCCCTTAAACCATGAACAGAGTGAATTTGTAAGTGTGATCGAAAGTTCCAGCCATAATTTACTCAATGTCTTAAATGACATTCTTGATTTTTCAAAGATCGAGGCAGGCAAACTCTCGATCCGTCCTGTATCTTTTTCTCCTGAAAAATTGATGGAAGAAACTTTAAAGCTTTTCAGTTCCAGCGCGCAAAATAAAAATATCCACATGTCCCTGACCATTTCGCCTAACATCCCTGAAAAACTGGTTGGGGATGATGGGAGAATCCGTCAGGTTTTGAATAATTTGATCAGTAATGCGATCAAATTTACCAGCCCGGGCGGCTCCATTTTCCTTTATCTATCTGGAACATACCTCAACGAAAACAGAGCCGTCTGCACATTTACAGTTCAAGATACCGGAGAGGGCATTCCCGCCGAAATTAAACCAAAATTATTCGAGCCGTTCACACAAGCCGATGTTTCACATTCCCGTAAACATGGCGGAACCGGTCTGGGGTTGGCTATTTCCAAACGCCTGGTAGACCTGATGCATGGAGAGATCGGCTATACCACGCTTGAAGGAACAGGAACCAACTTTTGGTTTAGTCTGCCTTTGTTACTTGCAGAAACCCACCAGGAGCAAACGGCGGTCCCTGAAAAAGAAGCGCAGAAATACACAATTCATAAATCAGTTTTGATCGTGGAAGATAACCTGGTTAATCGAGACTTGTTAACGCTGCAATTACGAGAATTTGGTCTGGTTTCGCAGCAGGCGACCAATGGACGGGACGCTGTGGAATTGCTGGCAACGAATCCGGATGAATACCTGCTTGTACTTATGGATCTGAATATGCCGATCATGGATGGGTTTGAGGCGGCTCGTCTTATTCGAAAAAACGAAACCGGTACGCAAAAACACATCCCGATCATTGCGGTAACCGCCAACGTTATGCCGGGAGTGCGCGAGCTATGCCTGCAAGCCGGAATGGACGATTACATAGCCAAGCCCATCAGCTTGCAAGATATTGAGAAACTTTTAGAAAAATGGCTTCATGCTGCCGTATAAGAATTCGGTCGAAATAGGTTTTACAAACTTTCGCTCCTGGCGAATCGCCCTCTTAACGCAAACCATACGCACCGGCGCCCATCAATGGCGCTTTGGTGTTTAAGATCACTTTAACCGGCATTTTTGTCAACAAGCCTTCAAAACGTCCTTTACGGCGCAAAGTGGCAAGGAATTCTGGCTTCTGCAACTCTCCTAGAATACGCGGTGGAATGCCGCCCCCAAGGTAAATGCCGCCTGTCGCCAAAATCTTTAATGCGTGGTTCCCCGCTTCAACCGCCAGAATGGAGCAAAACAAGTTTAACGTGGCAGCACAAAGTTCAGAATCTTGTGCCGCACCAAATATCGCTGGCGCCATATCTACACCATCTGTCAGTCTTTTCGCCAACCATTCAGGTTCGGGATGCTTGCCACTTTCTTTAAGAAAAGCGTACAGATTAGGAATACCCAATGAGCCGGAACAAACCCGCTCCATACTCACGTGTTCCAATCCTTTTTTATGTTGCAGGAATTCCAACAGTTCAATCTGCAATGCATTAATGGGAGAAAACGATGCGTGCCCGCCCTCGGAAGCATGAGCACAGTAGGTTGCGCTATCCTTGGTCAGGTACGCCTCTCCCAAGCCCGTGCCTGGTGCAAGAACTGCAATCGAGCCGCCACTGACAGGGACACCCGCCGACAGTGTAAATACATCTTCATCATTCAAGATCGGTACAGCATAAGCCATACCTTCAAGATCGTTAAGCAGGTTGGCGCGAATCACATTGAATTTTGCTGCAAGGTGTTCTTCTTCCATCACCCACGGCAGGTTGGTGATAACCGACTTCCCGTCAATTACCGGACCTGCCACTACCAGGCAAATGGCATCGATCTGTACCGCCGCATCTGCCAAATAGGCATGGATGATCTCATCCACACTATCATATTGCGAGCTGACAAAATGTTTTTCGTTCGTAAGTCCGCGCGGTCCCATCTCAGACGAGACGATTGCAAGGGCAGTCTTTGTACCGCCAATATCACCAACCAAAACCTTCATTTTTTAATATCCTCAAAATATCTTTTTAAATAGCCATTCAATAAATCGTTCGGGCTGCCCCTTAAGCATCTTGCAAAAGCCCTGGAGGTTCCGTTCGTCGTCAGAAACGAGCGGGAAAAATTACAGGGTCTGCATCAAGAAACACTCTTTACGTGGATTGTATATGTGTTTCGGTATTTTTTACAAATGTGATTCTGCCCGGCTTTCCAACAATCCAAACGATGATCATTCCAACTAAAAACAAGCCTATATTTAAAATAAATGGAAAAGAACGGTTCAAAGCAGAGAGCTGTCCAGCGATCCAGCCAAAAGGTGAGATGAGCAAAATCAACGCCACATACACCATCGCCGTGACCCGGGCGCGTTCGTCTGTTTCAAGCGAAACGGCAAGCAAAGATTCTGTCATGGGGTTGACCAACGCAGAAGCTATCCCTTCCAGCACCACACTGACGACCAGCAAGAAAACAGCTTGAGGAGGCATTACCACCAATAAAACCTGACTGGCAAGGAAACCGGCAAAACCCACGCCAAGCGGCATCCGAAAACGACGGAGGTTCGTCAGCCTGGGACCGATGACAAAGAAACCAATTGTCATGACAATGGAACGCAAAGCGGCATACATGGCAATTTGAGAATCAGAAAAACCCAGCTTGCTTGTAAACAGAACACCCCAAAAGTTATTGCTAATGGTGGAGTAGATGTTCATAATCACCAGCAAAGACAGCGCCGCTAAAATCGCGCGGGAATGCAAAATCTGGCTGAATACGCTACGGTAGTCAGCCAGCAAGCTAATAATTGAAGTATGTCTGGTATCGTTCATACGTTGTACGCCGCGGGCAGTCTCATGCGAGAACATATACAATACGCCCCCTTTTGCCGTAAGCATAACAACACCAAAAGCAAGTAACCCCCGCATTGCAGGAATTAAACCAAAACGCCCCACAAACCACCCACCTATCGGCGTGAAGAAGGCTGAAGAAAATGCAAAGATCATGATCCACGTCCAGATATGAACAAGGTGACGTTCCTCGGCATCCTCCACCATCAGGCAGGTCCAGGCGGTGTGAGAAATTCGCCACAGGCTGTTCATGATCGCTGCAACCACAAAATAACGCACGTCCTGTGCCACAGCCCAGATCAGGCAGGGAACCACCCAACATAGTATGTCACCTATAAAAAGCGTCAGCCTCCGCCCAAATTTATCAACAATAGCCCCGCTGATCAGCGCAGTAAAAACCTGGGCTATTAACCCCATACTGGCAATACTGCCGATCTGCTGGTCTGTTACGCCCAATGCCAGCATGTAGACAGAAAAGAACGGCATGAATAAATTGTATGGTATGCCAAACATGATCTCGGTCCATACCGTGGCACGGGGATTCCCTTTTAGTTCTCGGAGAGTTTGAATAAGCGGGTGGTTTGTCAACATAATTCCTGCAATGAATTTTCTTTAGTTACGGCGTTAAGTGATTCTAACATCAGAGCAATAATCACCTACGAGGCGCTTGAGTATGTATCAAATACAGAGCGGACGTTGAACGCCGCTTTGGCTTTTTTCAGGTCCCAACCTGCGGGCAGGGATGCGGTGATTGTCACTTTAGTTTGTGCGAGTAGGTCGAAGTAGTTATCGCTGAAAATGACATCCGCGCCGCTCAGGCTGATTTCCACAAGGCGGGCAAGCGATTTGGATGAGACTTCAATGGAAAGCACCCCATCTTTCACGCTCAACGTAGATGTAATTTGCGGGTCTTTCAGTTTGAGATGTTTTGTCGGCGCGAAGAACGCGGCTTTGCAGGCAAGGCAGGTCTCACCTTCCCATAATTCCGCGATGAAGGCAAGTTCGCGGCGCGAGTCGTCGTTGAGGTATTGAGAGAAGTCCAACGATTCAACGGCAGTGACTCCGTTTACCGAAACTGAGGCAGATTTTTCGCCCGAAGTAAGCACCTTGCCATCCAGATCCACCAACGCCCAGCGGACATTGCCGCTCCAATCCTTCAGCATGTCGCTGCTGATGTAAATGGATTGCTTGGGCGGCGCATCTTCAATGGACATCATCAACGGCGCATAGAAGCGGCGGGCGGCATAATGCAGCGCCTTCCAACGCCCGAAGTAATCGAGGCTTGCCCACGAAGCGACGGGCCAGCAATCGTTCAACTGCCAATACAGCGTGCCAGAGACGCGCTTGGTATGTCTGCGCCAATGCTCCACCCCGTAGCGAATGCCTTCGGCTTGCAATACAAGGCTGAGATAGACAAGCGATTCAAAATCCTTTGGCAATCTAAAAGTATCGAGCATTTGCCGAACCATCAACACGTTGCCGCTGGCGTTCTTCTGATGCTGCTCCATGATATAGGAGGTCATGTTCCATTCGGATTCATCGGCGAAGGTGCGGATGGTTTCCAGCGGAGGAAGCGCTTGAAAACCAAACTCGCTCATGAAACGCGGATATTGATTGCGATAGGCAGTGAACGGTTTACCGCCGTGCCATACGTCCCAATAATGCGCGTCGCCTTGAATTTGCCCGTTCGGGTTTTCGAACGGCGTATCCGAAGAAGGTGAACTTGCCCAATACACATTGTCTGGGTCTTCGGCGTTGCACCAGTCTTTCAAGGTGTGATGGAAAAATTTATCGTATGTGGTTTTCAAGGTTTCGAGTTCGGGGTTTTGCCAACCCCACTCTGCCCAGCCTTGTTCCATTTCGTTGTTGCCGCACCACAACGCCAGCGAAGCGCGATGACGAATGCGGCGAATATTTTCCTGCACTTCCACGCGCACGTTCTCTAAAAATTCAGGTTCATCAAGCGGGTAAATACTGCACGAAAAAATAAAATCCTGCCAGAGCAAAATGCCGTAGCGGTCACACAGATCGTAGAAGCGTTCGTCTTCGTAGAAACCACCACCCCACACCCGCAGCATGTTTTGATGGGTCGCCACCGCCGAGCGGATCAACCCTTCGAGCGATTCTTCGGTGAGGCGGGTTGGGAAAGAGTCAGCGGGAATCCAATCTGCACCTTTGGCGAAGAAGGGATGACCATTCACCACGAACGTGAACGACCTGCCCCATTCATCCGCTTCTTGTCTTAACTCAAGCGTGCGCAACCCCATTTGGTATTTCTTTTCATCCAAAGTTTGGTCGCCCTCATTTAAGAGCACGCGCACTTGATAGAGCGGTTGTGCGCCAAGCTCATTGGGAAACCAAAGTTGCGGATTCTTGACCTGCAATGAGATGACTCCGCTGGCAGAAGGGAAGGAAACGCTTTCGGCTTGCTCCGAGCCGTCTGGAGCAGTAACAAGCAAGGTCGCAGAAAGAGGCGCGTGCGCGTTTTCCACTTCCACACGGGCAGAGATGGTCACGTTTCCATTGTCATGTTTTTGGCGCAGGTGAACTTCGGTGATGCGCGTTGAGTCATACGCTTCGAGATAGATATCTTTCCAGATGCCGATGGGCGGCAGTTGCGGACCCCAGTCCCAGCCGAATTGACAGGGCGCTTTGCGCAGGTGCGGTCCGCCTGCGATGGCTTGCGGAACGCCGTTCATCGGGCGCGCCGTATTTTTTTCGGTGACGTACTTGACGGGCGATTTGAACGTGATGGTGAGTTCGTTACCTTCGGCTTTGAGCAAAGGCTTCACATCAAAGCGATATTGGCGGAACATGTTATCCGTTTCGCCGAGCGGCTTGCCGTTGAGCGTGAGGGATGCAAGCGTATCCAAACCATCGCAGACGAGCCAGATCTGTTTGCGTTGAAAGACATCGGCTTGCACGCTGAAGGTGGTGTGATATTCCCAATCGCTTTCGGCAACCCACGCGACACGCTTTTCGTTATCGCCCACAAACGGGTCGGGGATGCGACCCAGAACCATGAGATCGGTGTGAACCCCGCCGGGAACTTGGGCAAGAAGCCATTCTGTAGAACCCAACTGGCGAAATTGCCATAGGCTTGTTAGAGATTGTTTTTGCATATTTTTTTTCCTTGAACATTTGTCTGTAAAAACCTGCACGGTCGAGAAATTATCTCAAAAATTGATTAGACTTCCCGCAAAAGATATAATTTTATCCTGCATACATGCTGTGCATGAAAGAGATTTTTTTGCAAAATTTTCGGTGTTTGACGTTAATCCTGAAAATCTTTATACTGCTCCGGCGCGCAAGATACAGGCAAAGTGATACACTCTTGGGCACACATTCTTTCAAAAGGCAACAATCATGAAAACTTACACTTTTCCGCAAAATTTTATTTGGGGAGCTGCAACAGCTTCCTATCAGATCGAAGGCGCATGGAACGAAGACGGTAAAGGCGAATCGATATGGGATCGTTTCAGTCATACCCCCGGCAACGTAACAGGGGGCGATACCGGCGATACAGCTTGCGACCATTACCACCGCTACAAAGAAGATATTGAATTAATGCGCCGCCTCGGGTTAAAAGCATATCGTTTCTCTGTTTCATGGCCCCGTGTCATTCCCAATGGGCGCGGAAAAATTAATTTACAAGGGCTGGATTTTTACGACCGTCTGGTGGATTCACTTTGCGCCGCAAACCTTGAGCCTTTTCTAACTCTCTATCATTGGGACCTGCCGCAAGTACTTCAAGACTCTGGGGGGTGGGAAACCCGTGATACTGCCCACGCCTTTGCCGATTATGCCGTGCTCATGGTAAAACGCCTTGGCGACCGTGTAAAATTTTGGGCAACCTTCAACGAGCCCGCAGTGGTTGCTTTTCTCGGCAATTTAAGCGGCGAACATGCGCCAGGGTTCAAGGATGAAGGCATTGCCTACCGTGTGGCGCACAACGTGATGGTGGCACATGGCTTGGGCGTGCAGGCGATCCGTAGTACGAATTCAAACGTACGGGCAGGCATTGTGCTCAACTTGTGGCCCTTTGAACCAGAAACAGAGTCGCCAGAAGATGCCGCAGCAGCCGAAACGATCTGGAAGGAAAGCGAATCTCATTTCCTCAATCCAATTTTTAAGGGGCATTACTCGCCCGAAGCCCATGAAAAAGCAGAACGCCATCTCACCACCTTTAAAGACGGCGATATGGCATTGATCGCACAAGAATTAGATTTTTGGGGGCTCAACTTTTACTCACGCCATGTCGTCAATAGTGATGGCAAGGTCGTTAAAGTACCCGCATCCGAATATACAGAGATGAATTGGGAAGTATGCGCCCCTTCGCTGCACCGCCTATTGGTAAGGCTTTATCAGGAGTACAAGCTCCCGCCTCTTTACATCACTGAAAACGGGTCTGCCTTCCAGGACGAAGTCAGCGCCGACGGAAAAATTCACGACCCGCGCCGCCTCAATTACCTGAAGCAGCACCTGATCCAAACCCGCCTCGCCATGTTAGACGGCGTGGATGTGCAAGGCTATTTTGCATGGTCATTTCTTGATAATTTTGAATGGGCGCATGGATACACCAAACGCTTCGGGTTGGTGCATGTGGATTATGAAACCCAAAAACGCACCGTGAAAGATAGCGGAAAGTGGTATGCGCAAGTCATTTGGTCGAATGAAGTAAAAGAGTAAATAAAAAATGCGCGGATCAAATCACCCGCGCATTTTTTATTTCTCAGGGTCAAGCCTGGTTTGGTTATCAATGGGCATCTTCATGGATGATTGACGATCCAAATACAGAATGAACATACCGCTGGATAAGGTCAAAGCAGCGCCTGCCAGGGTGAGCCAGGTCGGAATTTCCCTCCAGAATAAAAACCCCCACATCACATTGATGGGGAGAGATGCATATTCAAACGGCGCAATGACCGAGGCTTTGGCAACACTGTATGCGCGGGTTACGAAATACATCCAGATCGCCCAGACGATCCCCAACCCAGACATGATAAAAAAATCAGGGAGGGTGGGCATTGTCCATCTGTGGAAAAGAAAAGCAATGCTTGGGTGGGCATTTGGAATTTCTCCCACCATGGCAGCCAGCGGAGAAAAGATAAAAGCAGCCATAAGATACACCCATGAACTGAAATATGCCATTGTAGCGCTGCTCTCGGCAGTGTTCATTTTTCTGGTGAAGATCACGGTGAGGGCATAGAAAAAGACCGAGAGTAGCACAAAAAGAGAGCCTTCATTAAAACGAGCCGAGCCGGGTTGAATAACCAGTAGAATGCCTGAAAATCCGATCAGCAATGCCAGCCAACGTTTAACTTCAACCTTTTCGCTCAGCATGAAAACAGAAAGAATTGTGATCATCATCGGACCCGAAAAGCGGATGGCTTCGATATCGGCAAGCGGCAGGGCGGCAAGCCCCATCATGTAGGTGGTGTATGAGAGAAACAAGACAAGCCCCCGCAAAAATTGAAGTTTTGGCTGGGTTGTGATGGGAAATCCTTTTTTACCTTCAAACCGGAAAAAAAGAAGCGTGGCGGGCAAAGCCACAAGGCTGCGAAAGGTGACGATCTCCAGCACGGAATAATTGCCGCCAATCCATTTGACAGCGACGGCTTGCGTCGAGCCGACCAACATTGCCAGTAAAAGAAAGCCTATACCCTTGAGGTTGGAATTTTTCATTGAATCTCAATTAGAGCGCCTGTCTTTTATTCCGCCAAAGGCGGCAAAACAACCGTTCTTGTGAAGCACCTCCACCTGGGGAAAACCAACTGCACGTAACATATCCAATTGATAGCCCAAGGAACGTGGGGTATCTTCGTCCTCAATATATGCGTAGACTTGATCACGGTATGCCTCACCACGCAGGTTAACAAGGTAATCTCCGTAACGCGTCCACATCAGTGCCTGAATGGAGGCAATGTCATGCTTCACCATGTCAGCGATCCACAACGCGCCGCCCGGCTTTAATGCAATGAGGCATTTTTCAAATACAGCAAACCACTCTTCATCCGTCCGCAAGTGATGGAAGACCGCTCCGGCAAGAATGATATCGAATTGTTCCGCACCTAATTCCAAATCACGGATATCAGACTGAACGGCGGTTACGGTGCCGCGCATTACAGAAGCAACGCGCTCACGCGCCCGATCCAGCATGGGTTGGCTTAGGTCGGTCAGGGTAATATTGAGATCAGGAAGTACGCTCAGCATTTTAAGGCTGTAATTTCCCGCACCGCAGCCAATATCCAGTAAAGCTGAGGCGTGAGGTGTAACTGCCGCCGCAGTTTCGGTCATCAGATTAAGCATGAGCAAAGAATCTACAAACGCAGTGTGACCTGTCTCTAAACTGGAGAATCTCTCCACGTCTTGATCAAAGCGAGCCCTAATTTGTTCTACAGTTGATTTCACGAGAACTCCAAAATATGGCAGCTTATATCGCTGCCTCAGAAACAGTCCTTGATCGCACCTTACGATGCTGCAACATCATCACGGCAAAGACTATTGCATTAAGGACAAGGCTGATCAAAACCAGCCAGGGCATGGAGTAGGCGCCAAACCGTTCTATGGCGATACCGGTCAGCCAGGGCAGTACAACCGCCCCAAAGCTATCTCCAAGAATAATAAGGCTGCTGATGGTTGCGGTCAGTTTGACAGATTGCCCCGCAAAGTTGTACCCCGTTGCCCAAATGGGCGCCATGAAAAAACCCGCCGCCACCACGATAATCCATAACATAGTGGTGGATTGTGGTAACGCAATTGCCAGCGTCAACGAGCCGATCCCTCCCAAAAAAGAAACTGTCAGAACCTGCACCGGTTTAAAGCGCATTGCCACCGGAATGGAAACGGCGCGCCCAATGGTAAAGGATAACCAGAAACCAGAAGTCAGGTAGGCGGCAGTTGTAACGTCTGCAAGGTTAAGTGTGAGAGCGTAGGTATAGATCCAGTTGCCAAACGTGATCTCAGAGCCGACATAGAAAAACAGAAAGAGCATAGCAACCAGTATGATCGGCAGCACAGTACGCAGATTTTCCTGGCGCTGGGAGTTATCTTCGTTTTCGTGGGGATGTTCCGGGCTGCCGGGTAAAAACATCATGAACAAGGTAATGGGAAATGCGATCATTGCCAAAGCCCAGTACGCATATTGATATGTACCGCCCAGCCTTAATACTTGAGCAAAGACAGTTGGCGCTAAAAATGCTCCCAACCCAAATGAAAAGTGCAGTCCGTTGATATAGGGACCAGCTTTTTCCCCATGAATCCACATCAGAAGTGTATTAGACCCGTTGTTGATCATCCCAATCGGTAATCCACTGATGAAAACGATCAGCAGCAGAATCCATAGATTTTCAGCCAGAGGGGTTACGACCAGCACGATCGTACTGATCAGTTGGGCTACGCCGAGAACAAGGTGTCTTTGCGGAACGCGGTCAAGGATGCGTCCGCTGATGGCTGTACCCAAAATGCCGCCGATTGAACTGACCAAAAATATCGAGCCGATGGCGCCAAGTGTGCTGCCAGTTTGCTTTGCCAGTGAGGGCAGTGCGGGTCCGGTTATCCCCAGCCCCAACCCCAGGCAGATGAAGATCAGGTAATAGCCAAGTGTATTGCGAAGTTTTTCGTTTTGTGTCATGATGCCTTTTAGATTGATGGCTCTCCCGTTTCTGGCGGGATTTTTTTTACCACAACGTGTCACAAAGGTACACAAAGGGACGTGTTTGGGGTTTTTCCTTTGTGATCCTTTGTCTCCTTTGTGGTCAAATAGAGGTTTCCCGTTAAAAATGGTAGACCCAGATTGATATAACGTAGTTGCGCAATTATTTTAAATCGGCAGGGTTTTGAACCCGGCAATGATGTTCGTATTACAGCAGGCTAATTTTCAATTCATGGATGTAAAGTTATGCCGCGTATCCCCAAGATCATCTGTCTATTGATTTACAGCAACCGGGTTGAAATTATAAACCCTTCCACCGAGCGCACTCAGTGGAAGGGTCTTTTCGTCGTTTATCGTCAACGGGCGGACTCAATATGCCTTCGGCTGCCCGACCACCGAGTTTGCCATTAATACAACGGCAACGATGGGTCTACTTCTTCTGCCCAGGCGTTGATACCGCCTTTGAGGTTTTTCATCTTCTTGAAGCCAGCGGAAGCAAGGATTTCAATGGCACGCGCTGAGCGGGATCCACGTTTGCAGAAGACGACCATCTCTTCGGCAGAATCCAGTTCTGCCATGCGTTGAGCAACTTCACCGAGCGGGATGTTCTTCGCGCCTTCAATGGCGGCGATCTCCAACTCGTGAGGTTCACGCACATCGAGCAGAATCAGGCTCGGGTCACGTTCGAGGCGGGCTTTTAAATCCTGGGCTGTGATGTCCCAATCTGCGCCTGCTGACGTATCATCCGCATGGTGACCGGGGACACCGCAAAACTCTTCGTAGTCGATCAACTCTTTGATATCGGCGTTGGGTCCACAGACGCGGCATTTGGGATTTTTCTTGAGAGTGACGAAATCAAAGGTCATATCAAGGGCGTTGTAAAGCAAGAGTTTGCCAATGAGCGGTTCGCCGATGCCAAGCAGTACTTTGAGCGCCTCGGTGGCTTGCAGGGTGCCGATGGTGCCGGGGAGAATGCCCAACACGCCGCCCTCTGCGCACGAAGGGACAAGACCCGGAGGAGGCGGTTCGGGGAAGAGACAACGATAGCACGGTCCCTTCTCAGCGTGGAAAACACTCACCTGCCCATCGAAGCGGAAGATGGAACCGTAGATGTTCGGCTTGCCCAACATCACGCAGACATCGTTGGTGAGGTAGCGGGTCGGGAAGTTATCAGTGCCGTCAATGATGAGGTCGTAATCCTTCGCGAGGCGCATGGCGTTCTCGGAGGTGTACGGCTCGTTGTAGACATCCACTTGAATATCGGGATTGAGGTCTTGTAGGCGTTCCTTGGCGCTATCCACTTTGAGTTTGCCAACCGTGGATGTGCCGTGAATCACCTGACGCTGAAGGTTGGAAGAATCGACGATGTCGTAATCCACCAAGCCGATGCGCCCAATGCCCGCCGCAGCGAGATATAACGCAACAGGCGAACCAAGCCCGCCTGTGCCGATGACCAGCACGGAGGAGTTCTTGAGTTTGATCTGTCCCTGCAAGCCAACTTCAGGCATGAGCAGGTGGCGCGAGTAGCGCAAAATTTGGTCGTGTGAAAGTTCTTCGATCATTGCGCCCTCATCCCCAACCCTTCCCCCGAAGGGGAAGGGAGTTGCTCCCTCTCCCTTTGGGAGAGGGTTAGGGTGAGGGAGCCGCCCGCAATAGACGGGATCAGCATCACTTTATCGCCATCCTTGATCGGCGTATCAACACCCTGAAGGTCTTTGATATTGTGTTCGCCAACGAACAAATTCACGAACGGACGAAGTTCATTGTTTTCGTTGAACAGGTGCGGCGCAATGGCGGGATACTGTGTCGTCAGGTCTGCCAGCGCTTCAGAAATCTTTGCGCCGCTCACGGTCACTTCGCTTTTCCCTCCAGTATACGCTCGTAATGGGGTTGGAATTCTCAATGTGGTCATGGGGTATCGTTTCTCTCTCGTTTTATTTTTTATTTACCACAAAGAGCACAAAGTTTTTTCTTCGTAACCCTTTGTAGTTAAAACTCTATATAAATAATTGTACATCCGCATCAGCGGCATAATGAACTTATCTTTTTACGCTTTCTTCAAGAAGAAAACGAACTTCCCGCCTTCCTCTGTGGATGCCAATAATTCATTGCCGGTTTGACGGCTCCACGCGGCAATATCGGGCGGGGAACCTGCATCCGTGGCGATCATCTTCAACACCTGTCCGCTTTGAAGGTCATTCATGGCTTTCTTCGTTTTCACAATAGGCATTGGGCACAGCATCCCTGTGCAATCCAACAATTGGTCTTCCTTGATCGCATCCATGTTAAAGTTTCTCCTAAATCAATACCATCGCCAATTAGGCGGTAGAAACTGGTTCAAAAGCGGGATGAACCATGCCCAAACGGGCAATTTGCTGGAAAATCTGGGCTAATAAAATGCCATCAGGCTTTTGCGGAAGTAAT
>Ga0172367_10001255_pt1 | contig 37540 bp, 95 predicted proteins | sample Lak10m_FD_114542 | JGI IMG/M metagenome (GOLD analysis project Ga0172367, IMG submission 114542) | Freshwater microbial communities from Kabuno Bay, South-Kivu, Congo - kab_022012_10m | ecosystem: Environmental > Aquatic > Freshwater > Lake | place: Democratic Republic of the Congo: South-Kivu... | reverse complement strand
TTCTGCATTTGTTGCACGAGTGATCTCTGCATTCAAGCTAGAAGTGATAGTACTATCAGCATTTGAACGTGCCAGTGCTTCTGCATCAATATTCGCTTGTAATGTAGTTTCAGAATTGGTTGCACGAGTGATTTCACTATTTAAATTATTGGTTAAAGTAGTTTCAGCAGCAGTTGCACGAGAAGTTTCTGATGCCAATGCATTAGCTAATGAAGCTTCAGCAGCAGTTGCACGAGTAATTTCAGCATTTAACGCAGATGCAGAAGAACCAGATAACGCAGAAATGTTTCCAACGATTTTAGCAATAGCAGCTTCTACTGAATCACCAACAACAACAGTACCAGCAGCTGCGACAAATGCAGATGATAAATCAATACCTGTAGCTAACGACCAATCAACGTCACCAATTTTAACAACAGTGGTGCCATCGAATGTGTACATAGCCATACCTTCTTGAGAAGCTGGGCTATCAGGTAAGTCATTTTTTACAACAAATGCATCACCGGCAGCTAGTGCGCGAACACCAACGTAGGTAACATTCAATGATGCATCTAATTTACCAATTACACTGACACCACCGACTTTAAACAATAAGAAGTCACCGGCAGCAAAATCACCAATAACCATTGCAGGTGATTCGTCATCAGCAAATGGTAACAATGTAGATAATGCAGTGCCTTCAGCTGGTGCAGTAGTTGTAGTTGCAGCTTTGACCATTTCGCGCCATGTCAAATTGGTCATTGCAGAATTTAATGCAGTTTGCAATGATGCTTCTGCAGCTAACGCACGAGTTTTTTCTACTAAAATATTAGCAGTTAAAGTAGATTCTGCGGCTTCTGCACGAAGAATTTCAGCATCAATGTTAGCTTGTAAAGTAACATCAGCTAAACCACGAGCAGATGCTTCAGCATCAATGTTTGCTTGTAGTGTTGTTTCTGCATTTTGTGCACGAGTTTTTTCAACTAAAACGTTTGCAGATATTGTTGTATCAGCATTAGCACGTAATGTTGCTTCGGCATCAATATTAGCTTGAAGAGTTGATTCAGCACCCAATGCACGAGTTTTTTCAACTAAGATATCAGCAGCTAAAGTAGCTTCTGCACCTTGTGCACGAGTTTTTTCAACTAAGATGTCAGCAGCTAGAGTAGCTTCTACACCCAATGCACGAGTTTTTTCAACTAAGATGTCAGCAGCTAATGCAGCTTCAGCAGCTTCGGCACGGGATTGTTCTGCAGCGATAGACGCTGTTAAATCTTCACCAGTTGAGAAAGTGCGAACGACAACACTACCACCAGCATCTAAAGTAGATTGACGAAATACTTTTAATGTAGTGTTGTACCAAACGCGACCAGCTTCAGAAGGAACTGGATCAGACGCTAATTTCTCTATTACCAAATTCTCTACAAAAGAGTTTGCCGCAAGAGTTATACCATGATAAAAAGGAAAGTTTGCCATATTAATATGTCCTGTAAAATAATATTATAATAACAGCTCCATGCTGTTACTATTACTATTTATCAAAATGGAACAAAACAATATAGATTATTGTGTGAAATTTTCACTATTATTTTGCGATGGTACAGAATTTGTATCTACCGTCGCTGGAAGAATTTCTGGGATTATAGCTTGGTTGGTAACTAAGTATGTTATTTGGGATGTTGGTGCTAATGATATACCATGAAGCACCACACCATTGTGAATAATTGGACCAGGATTAATTATCATACATCAAACAACACATGAATTTTTCCACTGGTAGCAGAAGATAACTTAACAGTGAATGAGTTGGCATCCAGTATTTTTACTGGAGCATAAAATTTATTACCATCTGAATCAAATAATGTTTCATTGAATACTGTTGTATTTTTATTATGAGTTACTATCCATTCTAAAGCATTAGTGAATTCATAGGTAACAAAATGGTTTGCAGTTTGTTGAACATTCGAACTGATATATGCCCAAACATTAGGCATAGTTCGTTTATAGTATAGATCACCATTACTTCTGATATACAACGCACCAATTGGCATTGAAACCAGTTTGGTTTCTCCTGGTGTTCTACCTGATACACAAAGATTAGGATCATTATCCCATAATAATGGAGTAACTCCATCGTCTAAAGTAGAGTATCTGCTCCATTGATAACCCCTACGTTGAATTTCAAAAAAATTACTGTCAGTTGTAGCCATTATACAATTTCCTCAACGGTTATAGTTGTTGGTCTACTTGATGCAAAAGTAGCAGCAACATCTAAAATTCTAATAGTAGTTGGATTCACATTCAACGCATTAATACACCATGAATTTGGTGTAGGGATGGTGGTCGTACCAACTGGTGATTTTATTGGTAATGATTTAATCTCCCAGGTAATAGATAATTTTGTATAATCTGTTACTGGAAGTGATAATAATGCTTCATTGGCATATGCATCTAATGTTATGTTACGACTTGTAAAACCACCAATAACATAAGAATTATCACCTGTTATTGTGGTAGTAACAATTCCAGCTAAATTGGTTGCAGATATTGCACCCCAATTATATGTTCCTGGAATATTAGTATCGGCAATTGATAATGTTCTGGTCCATGTTTGATTTAACCCGGCGAAACCAGAACCTTGGAATGTTCCATATACACCAGCAGTCAAGGTTGGGGCATTTAATAAATTTTGATTTGCTGATATTGTAATGGTATATGAACCACCTAAACGTAATCTTGTATATTGTTCACTAACTGAAACAGTGCAAGCAGTATTTGCAATTTTAACTACTGTTTGAGCAGATGATGATGCACCATTGGCTGATCTTGTAATAGTAGCTGCTAAATTATTGGTAGAAATATTATATGACCCAGCTACTCTTGTCACTGTTTTTGATGCATTTAATACTGTTGGTGACGGTATTGTTAATTCATTATTTGGTGAGGTAAATGATACCACATCACCATTAGAGTATGTTACTGAAACTGTAGCAGATTCTGTATTTTTCAATGCTTGTTGTGTACCAGGATATGTTACCGTGCCAAATGTAATAGTAGGAGACACATTGTTTAATTTAACAGTATTAACCCCATCATTAATACCTAATGAATCAGTGATATAATATGATGAAACCGATCCAGTGGAGGATGTTACTCTAATTTTTGCACCATAATCATGTACAGTATTTCCTCTATTTGCAATAGTTCCAACGAATGTATGTGATGTAGATGCTGATATTGTAATATTGGCAGCAGTAAATGCACCATAATCCACGACTTCTATACCTGTTATATTAATATCAGTTGTAACGGTGAATGAATAGGTATCACCAGCTTTTAATTCTGATTGTCCAGATGGATAACCATTTACAAATCTTGCAGTTAAAATAACTGGTTTATGAATATTTGCGACAGAACATGTGGCAGTTGGGCCATCATTGTGAATAGCAGTAACAGTAGTACCAGATAATGTAATTATAACATCACCAGTAAATGTACCATTTAATTGTTCAGTTAATGGAACGTTAATGCCATTAACTGTTACAGTTGGCGTATAAGTGGTTCCTGGTCTTGCCATTACGGATACAATTAAATTATTTGTATCCGATGAACATGATGTTAAAACTTTGCCACCATTGGTATATACTTTTGCATTTACTATATCAGTATTAGATACTGGATTAATGTCGGTGATATAAACGGCACCAATTACACCTGTTCCACCACCAGATCCATGTAATGATGCTAACCATTCTTCTTCGGTGCCAACGAACCCATGATTTACAGCAATTTGGTAAGCAGAAAGACCATCAGCTCCGTTTGCTCCATTATCACCTTTATCACCACGTAATCCACGTGGTCCTTGAGAACCAGGGGCACCAGCTGGTCCCTGCGGTCCGACTAGGCCATGTTCAACAACCTGAAATACTTCATCAAAATTATCATTGATTTTGATGAATGCAGTTCTGATATTATCACCTGTTCGTGAGTTAGCAGAAGTACCTACATTAATAATTTGTTTAGCCATTCGTATTTTCCATCATCCTTGGAATATTTATCAATTTATAGTACACCAGGATTCTTTTTTGTCACCGTGATATTCTTTTGCTAATTTATGTTTTATCAATTCTGCTGACAGTGATTTATCATCGATTATTAAATCACCGTCATAACGTGAACCAAATTTGTCCCATTGAATAATATCAACTTTTATGGTATGTGCATTATTAACTAATTTAGTAGTGAACTCGGTTGCAGCATGACCTAATTTATTTTCATCTTCGCATTTGGCTCTGTAATCTTTTTCTGGGGTATCGACACCTATTATCCTCAGACTCATTTCTGGTTTTAATGGTTTAGGAAGATATGGTGCTTCTATTACTACGGTATCACCATCAATAACTCTTAATACTTTATAATCATATAAGTCAGCGTATATTGTTGGTGATAATAGAAATAATGGTAATAATAATTTTTTCATAATTTATGCGAATCTATTGGCAGATTGTTTAACATCAGCGACTGTTAATACACCATCCTTTGATGCATCTAACCCTTTATTTTGGTTGTAAACTTGTTTTCCTGCTGTACTGATTACATGATCATCAGCTTTTCCTAATGCTGCTGGATAAAAAACAGCCAGATAAATGTCACCAATATTCATCCCTGGTTTTACTCCTGCACCTTTTAAATATTTTTCCACATATGGCAATTGTTGAGTACCAGACATATTAAATAATTCTTGGACAGAGGTTCCCAAACTTCGTGCAGTTTTCGGCATAAACTGTATAAGACCAGTAGCGGTGGTCGTAGGATTTACAGCTTGCGGACTCAATCTAGATTCCAACTTCATTATGCCTAATAATGCTTTAGATGGTACCCCAAGATTAGCAGCAACCTTTTCTAATGCTGGTAAAAATTCTGGTTCACTTAGTGCAGATGGAAGTTTTCCTCCTTTAGGTGGAACAAATTTATTGGAATCAGCACCTGATAGTTTTGTTGACACTGCTGCTAATTTTTGTGATAATCCTTTCTCACCAATCTGTTTGTTTAATAACGCAACCATTTCTTGTGATGGTTGTTCAGGAGTATTGGTTTTAATACTATTGTCTAATTGAAACTTTTTGATCGCTGATTTGGTATATGGACCGATGATTCCATCTATACCAGGAGGACCAACAGTATATCCCAATGCTTGTAATGCTAACTGCATACTTTTCACATCATTTCCACGAGTACTAGTAGGTAATGTGACTTGAAAGTTGTTATTTCCACCAACGATGCGATGATATAGAGATGCTCCTGCATTAACAAAATCATCCCTCCAGTCTTCTGTTATAAATTCTTTTGCTCTCATGATTAATCGTAAGTTTTGATTGGTCCGCCATATCTGTCGGACTTAATTTTTTTATGGGCAACTTTACTGCGCTCACCCCACTTTTCCCCGGTAAGGTTACGTTTCTTTTCACCGGAACGTGCACGTAAACCTTGTGCTTTGCAACTTGACAAATTGCTGGCACCTAGTTTACCATCAGGTTTAGCACTTAGACATAGTTTACGACTGGCTTTTTCATCCAGATCAGCAAGTTCTTCGTCTGTGATAAATTCGTTGATTAACATGTTATAAATCCTTTGAGTAGTTTATTATATTTATACAAAAATGGCAAATCACTTTTTCTTGACAACATTAATGAACCATGCTATAATTTGATTGTAAACGTTAAAGAAACAATGTTTTAACCTAATAAGCCTTTGTATTTTAAATAAATACATATATAATGATCTTACAATCTGATCGTTATTTTAACCATAAGTTACAGGAAAAAATCATGTTTGATACAATCAAAGAACATTACGAACTTCTTACCAAGAATGAAAAAATCTATGCAAAAACGGTTGTCCCTATCTGGATCAGCTGGACCATTTATATAATGTTAGGAATTCCTATCATAATGCCTTAACATTCATCCTAACATAAGGAACGAGTAATGTTGAAATACACTACCATTCTTGAATCTAAAAAATTCAAACTATCTAAAGTAAAGAGTACCATACACAAAAAAGTGTGGTACTCTCTTATTTGGAAATGTGGCTGGGATACTCCATATAGTGAAATAACCGAGAAGACTAAACAGTTTGGAAAATGCAAATCTCTATCCAATGGAGTAGAATGGAAATTTAAAAATGAATCGACTGCATACAAATGCTATAATTGGGCATTGTTAAGATGGGCATAAAACCACAATTTCATGTGTTTCATTCTCCAGGATATGTAAGATCTGGGGTAACATCTTACAATGTTACGTATTCACTTCATTCCGAAATGGAACAATGGTGCACTGATACGTTTGGTACACAATATGTAACTGATACTCCACTCAAATGGTCATGCAAATTCAGAACATTTTATTTCTATGATGAAAAATATTGCAATCTATTCTTATTAAGATGGGCACAATGAACAAAAGAAAAGTCATTAAGAAGGCTGGAAATTTCAGGTTTGTAAAAATTTGTGGACAACATACGCATTATGCGATACAATATAGATATGACCACTATGAAATGGATATGTTCAAGGTGAAAACTGAAATAGCTGAATATCTTAATGTTAAACATAGTTCATTCGGTAATTGGTATGAATTTTATATACAAAATAAGAAAGAATGTAATAGACAATTTACCTATTGTGTGCTAAGATGGACGTAATATATTTTAATGCACATAGAATAAAAGGTATTCGGTATTTGAAAGGGGATACCATGTCAGATATAATTAGATCTTTGGGATTTAATTCTATACGCTATCATCCAGATAGTCTTGATTGGGATCATGCATGGAGCATGAAAGAAAAAGAGTATCTGATGTTGGTAATGAAACATGGTCCATGAATTTAAAATAGGTGAAATTCCGACAATCCGAAACAAATTAATGGAATATAATTTGTCTTTATATCAGTTTTTAACAAGAGAAGGGTTCACTAGTGTGCAATATAGGTATGATCCAAATGATTATTCAGTAATCTATCAATTAGATCATAAAGAATATTTAATGATGATTTTGAAATATGGCTAGAATATTTATAGATGCCGAAACCTTATTGAAATTGGAGATTCCAACTGATGATGGAACCAAAACATGGGGAACATTATTTCACGACTTGGGTTTTTCTACTATACAATATCACCCGGAAGCTCATAATTGGGATGGTATGTGGAGTTTAGAAGAACATGAATACATTATGTTGGTATTGAAGTATGGATAAAATATCATTTACAATGACACAATTTCCAAAATTACGTGCTGATGCATATAATCATGGTATTCCTGGAATTCATAGTTTTTTAACATATAAAGGATTCAAAACTATAGATTTTGCAGTTGTGGATGATGATAACATATTTCAATACACCTTATCCGAACAAGAGTACTTGATATTAGTTTTAAAATATGGATGACAGAATTCTATTTAATATTAGTGATTATCCATTACTGGTGCATTATTCAATGAACGAGCATTATTGCATGATGTCATTTGTTGAATTTTTAAAAAAAGAAGGTTTTAGAAGCACCGAAATGGTGTTTGATGACGAAATAAAAACGTATACTTGGGCTATGAACGAACGTGATTTTACAGTATTTTTATTGAAATTTGGAGGAAATGTATGAAATTTGAAATGGTTGAAGTTGGTATGTTCCGACTACCTGGGTTAATGATCGAAGAAGATGAAGAGAACCCGATTCCTGAAGCTGCCATTGAAGAAATGAGAGAGTGGGCAAATATTGATCCAAAGAAACATGGCAAAGAAATTAACCCCAAAAAAAAGTTATGGGCATTCAGAAATGAAAAACAGCGCAATTATTTCATCATGCGTTGGGGATAAATATTAATTTTATAGGAAAACAACATGCAAAAAAATATACCAGAATGTTCCGTACAACGTAGACATTACTTGACTCAGTTGCAACATCAATCAGCAACAATTGCAGTGCCACAAGCACCTTCATATTTAAATCCTTATACTATTGGTTTCGGATTTTTAATTCTCTTATTGATCCTATTTTAATTTTAAAATATATATGTCAGATGATATTTACACTAACCTTGGTAAAAATGGTGACACCCCAAGATGGTGGATTAATTTCAATAATAAACACCAGCATGATTGTGAATTAGAACATTTGGCAGAAAGATATTTTGAGATATTTCAAAATAACAATGCAACTCCATTGATAGATAATCATGTATTAGTCGGGTTGCATTTTAATTCATCATTTAGTAAATTAATGTTCTTATTAAAATATGGTTAAAGTATATCCAGATGAAATTCCAGAAATATGGAATACATTGGTTAAAAATAACATGTCGTATGTAAATTATTTGTCACAACAGAATTTCTCAGCCATCAATGAACGCTTGGCACCATATAGCGGATTCCTTTCATATGACATGGTTAATTACAGACATGTTTATTATTTGGAGTTTGTATCAGAACGGCATAAAACATTATTCTTAATGAAAAATGGATAAAAAATATCTAATAAGAAATATGGAGCAGTGGGATAAATATTGGGATGAAAAATTTCCTGGACATTCTGCTTCGTTAATGACACATAAAGAATTTATTGACAAGTTAATGACTGATGGTATTACAATTTCAAAAGAAGAGGGCGGATATTTTTATATTACTTTTTCATCAGAATCACATGAAACCATGTTTTTCTTGAAACATGGCTAAGTGCTATCACCCACGTTACCTTGGTAACGCATGGATAAATCTTATTAAAAAACCATCACGAGTGGGTTATGGATTTGAATATAAAACATTGGAGCAGATTCAAACGGAATTGAATGAGTTCCATGCTATAATAAACGAATTACATGTAATTGAGTTTGAATCGGATCATTATTATACTATGTTTATACTTAAATATGGTTAGATTAATATTAAATTTTAAGAGGAGCGTATGTTTTCAGACAATAATATCTATGCATTAAATGCCGCTGCAGTCGGTGATTTAATGGCAGCTTCACCAGTAATAAAGTATGCTATAGATAATTTCCATCCAAAAGGGAATTATAAAGTGGCAATGTTACCAGATTTTCGTGATTTATTCCCATTCATTCCAGAATCCAAAATCATTCCAACTGCGGAGTCATATGATAGAGCATATGCAGTTAGAAAATTAAACATGGATGGTCCGGGTGGCAACGTTACTAGATTAACACCATCCAGATTTAAATTGACACATTATGCCAGTATCGGACTTCTTGCCAGAATATTGACTGATGAACAAATGCAATATGTTCCATTGGAACCAGTTGATGTTTCTCATTATGGTATCGACTTTTCTAAATGCGCAATATTCTTAACAACGTACCGAGATATTACCAGAGCATGGAAAGGTGAGGATATTATCAAAACTGCTAGACATGTTATGGATAAAGGATTAACACCTGTATTTGTAGGTAAAAAAGGTGCTATTTCTATATGGAAAACATTGGCAGTAACTGATTTTGAATATCCAGGATTTGGTCATGATTTGATTGATAAAACGTCATTCAGAGAATTATATACTATAATGTCACAATCCAAAGTAATATTCGGGATGGATTCAGGCCCACTGCATATTGCATTTGCAACTGATACGCCTGTTATTGCTGGATTCACTACCGTCAGACCAGAACTTAGAATTCCATATAGAAATCCAGGAGTTCAAACATTAGCAGTTGAACCAAAGTTGAAGTGTCAATATTGCCAATCTGATTGGAATCTTGATTTTCATAATTTCACTGAATGCCCAAAACAAATGAAAACACCATTATGTACTGTCAAAATGACACATGATAAATTTATTACCGCATTTGACTCATTATCGCTATAATGGATACGTTTATCATATTTGATCCAGAAAACGGTGTAGATTACCCCGCAATCAATTCTTGGGATAAGTTTTTTATGACAATAAAACAACCACAGTCGTTATCATTAATTAACAATGAATTAGTAAAATACGGTGGTGAGATGATATTAGCGGCAGATAGTAAATTATTGATAAATTTCAAGACAGAGAATCATAAATTAATGTTTCAGTTACAGTGGCAATGATGAGTTATATATTAACAAAATTAAATAATAGACATAAATGTAGTAAATTTTTTACACATAGAGCACAAATCTATACACCAGGGAGAATAGAATCATTGGAACTGTTTATCAATGTTAGAGAATGGATGACAGACCAGTTTGGTCAAAGCATTGAATTAGATTATTTTGACGAATTGAAAAAAACGAGAGATTTTAAGTTAAAATGGTCATGGAAGGTAGATATCAATAATCGATATTTCATCTATTTTAATGATGATAAAATTTTAAACTGGTTTACATTGAAGTATTGACATATCATCTACTGTATGGTATGATTAACCTATACCAACTGGAGAAGCAGTAATGATTGAATACAACACATATGAGAAAATCAAACGATTTGAAAAACATGCAGAAGAATTTGGATTCATTATTGCGCCGTACAGATATACAACAAGTAGTAGCAATGAGCAATTGATATCATTAATGCCAGCAGGTGACAAATATCCAGTATATGCTAGAGATGCACAGCTTTGTACCGGTACTGTTGAAGAATTAGAAATGTTTATGTATGGACTTCAATGGATGGAAAAGTACTTGACAATGATCAACGCTACAGATAAACCAGCCATTCAACGTAAAGAACAAGATGTGTTGAATCAACAGCTCATGAAAGATTTGTCTAAGTAATTGGAGATTTGATATGACAAACGATTTTATAATTTCATGGGATCAATTCGGATTGGAAGGGATCATTGATATTACTGGCAAACGTCAAAAACATACGTTTGCAGTACTGTCCGGTGGAGAATCACCTAGAATACCTGGATTAACGGGAATGCTAATGAGAGCCAGAATGAATCCACAGCGCAATTACGAAGTATACGCACTATCATGCGATGAAGAAATAGATGAAGACTACATCCGTGAAATGTTTAACGATGACCCGCAATTCATCGTAAATATGATCCGTGAAAAAGGGGTCAAAATATTTTCAGATAGATCAAATCAAAAACCTGTTATTACCTAATGGTTGATAAATCATATTTCATATTGATCGATGATAATGATGAAGTAAAGATATTAGATATGTCAAGTAATAGAGAAATATTTAATATCTTGAAAACTGGTACACCACACTCGAATGGAACAGATAATTTTCCTTATTAAGGAATGTTCATGAAATTTACCATATAGAATCATATGGTACCATCCATAATCTAAAAGACGAGTATAATGATGATAAAGAAAAATTCATTAATTTGGTTCGTGACGTTGGCGAAAAAGTCTTTTCTAGATCCAAAATTTTTACTATGGTTGATAAAATTTAAACAACGAAATTTAATGGGAATATATCTCCCATTAATTATAAATTCCTTCTGTGTTGCACTTGTGTTATATAAGATTTTTACTTTACAAGTTATTGAATCGCATGAGTATTTTAATGTTGTTTTTCAATCGATTGCTATATGCATTATAATAATGTCAGCCAGACTGTGTTATGATTATGAACGTAAAGACACTATTGATATGTTAGGTAGATGAATCTTGACTATCCCCTGGTAATACTCTATAATTATCTTCTACAGAATCAGGAGTTGAAACTTCAAGAATATCGCCTTCTTTGATACAAATTAGACGATGTGGCAATAGTGGATCATTGGTCCATGTATCACCTTGATGTAATTCTTCTTGATATATTTTAGCATCTTTGGTGCAAATAAGTTCAACTATGAATTCACCGGATAAAACGAACCAAGATTCTAATTTTTCAGCATGAAAGTGCATTGAAAATTTAGCACCTTGATGAAAATGCATAATTTTACCACAGTATTTGTCATTGGAGACCCATATATTTTCGTGTCCCCAGCCTTTTTGTACGATACCATGTAATTGTGTCATTGATGATTACCATTAAATAAAAATGTATTTATACTTAATAAAATTAGATGAAAAATAATAATATTATAATATACGAACTTTATAAATCATACACAGGTGATTGGTTTAAAATACCAGTTGACATGTACGAGCAGGATGTGTTAGTATATAGGAAAGCTCTACGAGATGGTGATGAAAAAACCATGATAAAACTTGAATCTGGCGAAACAGGGTGGAAATATTATGAACCGCACGTTTTATAAAAAAGTTGTATCTACTAATGGTAGAGTAAAATATGTACCAACTCACGAGTATGATGATCAATGGTCACATGCAATGCCAACTGGCTGTCACATGGTTGTAGTTAAACCAGGGACCAGATCACAAATCTATAATATAGATCCAGATATGGCAACCTTATTAGCAGCATTCAAAATGGTAAAAGAAGATTTTGTCACCCTGTTGTTAGAAAATTCAAAACTAAAACCAAAAGATGCTCCATTAACCGATGCACAGCGCGAAGCATGGAATCAATTAAGCACTGCACTCGGAGAGTCTAGCTCCATTTTGTACGGTCCATCACTTAACGAGGTAGCCGAAAAAGTAGGTGATATCATTATCAAAGAAGCAGCAGAATTATTAAAGAATCCAGCAGTTAAAAAAGCCTGGGATAATTTACAAACCATCGCGGTGTTATCGAAATGACTACAATAGTAATGATAGTAATAGCTGTAATTAGTTTTTGTATTGGATACCTATATGGAATGGCAAAAATACATTCACGACTGACACAAGACCCATTGTTAGTAGCACAATATATTAATGGTATCAATAAAATCATGAAACCAGAGGATGACAAAGAACAGTACTATGTGTATGTTGAAGAAGATGCCGGTATGTTTTATGCGTATGCAACAGAATTCAACAAATATGAAGGTATGGCATCGAGTATGGATGCATTGATTGGGTTGCTATCTGAAAAATATCCTCAGTATAATATCATGGTTGTAGATCTAGACCAATAGTGCTATAATCATAGCAACGATACAACTGGTAGTACTAACAACATGAATTCAGTAAATATGGGACCAATATTATCCAATCAATCGTGGGCAGTGACGGCATCGGTAAACCCACTTGGGTTTATTCCAACATCTACTAGCATACGTGGTACTGCAGATTTTGATCAATTAAAAGTTAATAATCGTGATATTATTGAATGGTTAAATTTGATTTCTGGTTTAGTAGGATTACCAACCAGAGATATCGAAATGGAACAAAAATACCCACAATTAACAACACTGTGGTTTGCTTCAGTAAACGCAGCAATTGAGAATTCAAAACATATGGTCAGTGATGCATCATTGCAATACACTAAAAAATTGGATGAATTAATAACATTCGAAACATTAAAAAAATAATGAGCATACAAGGTTGGCTATAGGCTTCTAACTCCAAATGGTTTGGGTTCAATTCCCAATATGCTCTCCAAATGATAAATAACTGATAATAAAATACAAATTAATATGACATAGATTACAAGACCAAACTTCAAATTTCATTACCTCTATAGCCCAAGATGGTTTCATACTGTCTTGGGCTTTTTTGTGCAAAAAAATCATCAACCAATAGTGAGACTAAAACTATGCTAGAATATGCCCCAAAACAAGTATTATTTAATTTTAATAAAAAATATCTGGAAGATCCAACGATCCCAATGTGGATGTTGACATTTTCAGGTGAACAGTATTATGTCAATCATGTTAACTGTTCCATTCCATGGACAACTCGTGAGCGACCTGACAATAGTACAAAAGGAACCATTGTGTTAAAAAACTGTCTAGTGAAAATCGATGATGATAATTGTGCAACCATTACTGAATTATCTGAACATGATAAAATTCGAATAAGAAATCGTGAAAAAGGTATTACACGAATCCTTTGAAGGAGTGCAAGGACACACGACCCCTCCCCCCAGCGAATCGCGTAAAGTAGTGTAGTTGTGAGAACCTGGGCACTCGACTTAGCATAAGCGGGAAAATTGTATTGACATATATAAAATAATATACTATAATAAAATATGAATCAAATAAAAAAGGCATGTAAATTTAGAATTTACCCAACTAATGAACAGAAAATCCTGCTTCATAAAACATTCGGTTGTGTGAAATATGTCTATAATAATGCACTAACACTCAAACGTGATTCATATAAATTAGATAATATCTCTTTAAAAAACAAAGACTTATCTAATTTATTGACTAAACAAATGCAAAATGATTTATATAACTGGTTGACAGATGTACCAAGTACCTGCTTACGTCAGTCACTGATCAACCTTGATACTGCATTTAGTAAATTTTTTAAGAAAGAAACAGGATTCCCGACACATAAAAACAAATATTCTAAGAAATCGGCTAGATTTCAAGATATAAGTTATAAAAATGGAATACTGAGATTACCGAAATTAGGTGAAATAAAAGTCAAATGGACACAACAGTTACCTGCTGCTCCTAAAATGGTCACAGTATCACTCGATTCATGTGGAAGATATTTCGCAAGTATGGTTGTAGATACAAATGTTGATTTATTGCCTATTACTGGCAGACAAATAGGTATTGATGTTGGTTTGAAGGAATTCTGCTTTTTCAGTGATGGATCTAAAATTAATAATCCGAGATATTTAAGAAATAAACAAAAATCTCTTAGAAGAAGCCAGCGGGCGTTGAGCCGCTCGATTGTTAATTCAGGTAGAAGAGAACAGAAAAGAATAAAAGTAGCAAAATTGCATAGTCGTGTAGCTAATACACGTAGTGATTTCTTGCATAAATTGAGTACTGATATTATCAGGAATAATGATATTATATCAGTTGAAAATTTAAAGATAAAGAACATGATGAAGAATAGGCGTTTAGCCAAATCGATAGCTGATGCATCATGGGGTGAATTCATTCGACAATTGGAATATAAATCTAGTTGGTATGGAAGAACTTTTATCAAAATCAGCCCCAATTATACTAGTCGTGATTGCAATATTTGTGGTCATAGACATGAAACCAAGATGATTCTTAGTATAAGATCATGGACCTGCACTCAATGTGGTGCTATACATGATAGGGACCATAATGCCGCAATTAATATATTGCAAAAAGGTATGAATGATTTAATACCCAGAGGAACTGGGAAATTAACGGACATGGACATAATCAGCTCTGATTCGAATAATATTTATTTGAATGAAACTGGGATGGATGAAGTGTCAATTCACGGTCATGTTAGGTGCAACCAGCAATACGACGTTGCGGTTGTTCACTAACCCCGCGAAATTCCGAAGATACTAAAGATTATAGAATATTGCAAGAAAACGAATCATACTATAAAATGTATGATGATCCAAAATATAAAGATAACGATGTAATTGATGAAGATGAATGGGACTGGGATTCACTATATGACGAAGAAGAGTAAACCAAAAATGAAACCAACCGTTAGAATTAGCGTGTTGCATGATAAGTGGGAACCAATTAGATTGCATTTAAAAGCAATGAAGGTTCGTCATGGACCATTCAATCGAAATTGGCGACATTATGTGGTAGAATTGGAATTAAATGAGAATCAATTACTGATGTTGTCAATGCATGGTGATGTTGAAATTCACAAGTTGCAATAATTGGCAAATTGATATATAATAGTATAGAGACATGAGGTCGTGTCTCTTAATTCAATTAACATAGGAAAAATTAATGAAATATTTAGATAAAGTTGCGATTATCGCTGTATTAGCTGTTGCTGTTATGGGTTGTGCTTCCACTTCTGAGTTGGAAGCAGTAGAAGGTCGTGTTTCTGCATTGGAAACCAAGGTTGAAGCAGTATCTGCTGATTCAACTGCTGCAAAAGCTGCTGCTGCAGATGCATCTGTTAAAGCAGGTCAAGCAACTGTTGCTGCTAACAAAGCTGCTGATGCTATCCAAAGCATCAATGCTAAGTTAGATCAACTATTTGCACAATCACAATACAAATAATAAAAATGGTGGGTGTAAAAACCCACCAACCTCCTATGGAATATACAACAGATTTTGACATTAATTCGACGTATCCATACACCTTTGTGGTGGCAAATGTTGTGGATAAATCAATTAAAATATTGGGAGCTGCAACAGTAGATGACGAACAATGGTATACTGTGCACATACGCAATCATTATCAGCTGATTAGATTTTTGTTAGATAAAGAAAAAGAGAAATCAGCTAAAGTAGTATATATCGATTCACCATCTGGTGGTGGAGTTATATATGACATGAACGAAGAACTATATACATTCATATGTTTAAAATTTGGTGAATAACATGGATAAGCAATTAATTTTTGTAGAAAGAGTCGCTGTTGACTTGTTTGCATTGTTTGATGGATGTACATTAACAGATGCAATTACTACCGTTATTGGATTCAAAGACAAAATGGACAAGAAATATACCGACAAAAATATGATTGTTGGTGAAATTCACCTGGATCATTGTTATGATTATATTGACTCGTATATCGAGGTTCACCGTTGGGAAACGGATGATGAATATAATACTCGAATTCAAAAAGAATTAGAAAAAGCTGAACAGAAACGTATTAAGAATGAACAATTAGCTGAAAAGCGATTGAAAAAACAACAACAAAAAGACTTAAAAGAGTTGGAAGAGTTAGCAGTATTGAGAACCCGTGTTGCTGAATTAGAAAAGAAACATGGTACCATGATTGAATGATTGGTAGAATTATAGAATATATAAGGAATGCCATGGTATTAATATCAATCGTGTTAATACTATATGGCATGATTGTAACAATGATACATATGCATAGGTATATAACATGGGATGGGGACCATCGGTATGTCAGTACTGTCAAGTTATTTCAGAACTCAAAATAGAAAACGATAGATATATATGGTATTGTCCAATATGTGGGAATACTAATTGTACCGATTATACTGGATTTTCAATAGAAAGAATTAATCAATGTGTTGAAAATCGTAGGGTATTGGAGTTTTTTAAAGGTAATAATTGGCCACAATCAGTAAAAGTAAAACTACCATAATGTATAATATGGCAACTAACACATTTGCAAATCAATTATTCCCTGGTAGAATATCTATCCAATCCAAAAATACATTATCAATTTCACCAGATCCAAAAATCACCCATATTATTATTAATAATAGTGTTACAAAAATTAATGTAATAAAAATACAAACACCAGTTCATGAACATATAGATAAGATGATCACTGACCAACTTTATGAATGGTTTGAATGTGATGAACTTGGTTCATGGATAATGAATCATGCGATAAATTATATCACCATTGAACGATTTACTAGGTATGATCTTTTAGAAGATCGCTATTATGCATTGTTTCGTGTAATTGAAAAAGATTATACTTTTTATATGTTAAAATGGGGACAATAATGGAATTATTTATCCTAGGCGAAACATTGGATGATTGTCCAATATGGTGGCAGAACTTTATTGATTATATTTTGGATTCCTATGATGAATATGCTTATGGTAATGATTCTGTACAAAATGAAATTCTTATAAAAGATTTAGCGAAATATAATGGAATGCCAATATTTATTAAAAAGCATGATTACACTGATATTGTTTCTATTGTTTTTACTGAAGAACAATATGCAATATATTTTATAATGAAATGGGGTTAATAATGAATGAAAAAATTAAACAACTATTAAAGAACAATGAAATTTATCATGATACACATTTACAGGTAGATTATACCAGGGATAATTCATCTTTAGAACTATTGGTTAAATCGGTAGTAACTGAATGTCTTGATGTATTAGGCACTCAAGAAGATTATTGGGATCATGATCGTAATACAGCATTGTTAAAGAAACATTTTGGTATTGAATAATGAAAAAATATATTATATTATGGGCTACTATTACTATAATGTGGATGTTAGTTCCAATAGTACCAAATCCATACAAAATTAGTTTAGGTATAGGTGGAGTTATGGGAACAGTATTATTTGCAATATTTTTATTTAGGTTACATGAATGAATGAAAAAATATTAGAATTGGCAAATGAAGCAACCAGAAAATATGATAGATTAGGTTTTGAAATCCCATTTGCTCAACCTGATTTAGAAGATTTTGCTAACCTGATTATACAAGAATGTATCAATTCAGTTAGAGAAGATAAGCTTCCAGTCTGGTCAGAACCTGGAGAAGAACGTGAAGCTATTATTGAAAACATAAAATATAGATTTGGGATGATAAAATGAATATTAAATTAATTATATTGATGGGTAGTATTGCAGCTGTATTAGCGTTGTTGTCGTATGTTGCAGATATTCCATATAGAAAACAAGTAAAAGAATTTACTGAAAAATGTCATACGCAAAAAGGTGTTGTGATTGAAGAGCATGGTACTAAAAATCTACTATGTTTCCCATCTGATGCATAATTATGAAACTCTACGAAAATAATATCTATATTGGTCATCATTTTGAATCTGCTCCAGAAGCATGGAAAAATTTTGCATTAGAAATGAAAGAAACAATTGGACCAACTGCATTTAATAATATAGGTGGTGCTGAATTAGGTAAATTATATACCGAGAATTTAGCTAAGTATCATTGTATCATGTATCCAGATCAAGGTAATAATTATATACTGGAATTTGATTCAGTAAAACATAAAAACATGTTTCTTTTAAAATACGGCTAATGGGTATTACAGTAGATAGTGGACCATGGAAAGAATGGTTCGCGTGGCGACCTGTTACATTAATAAATGGTAAACGGGTATGGTGGCGGAAAATATACCGTAAAAATATCTATTTAATTAACGCTGGTTCAAAAGGAATGTGGGTTCAATCAGTGTGGATATATGGGACTATTATTGATGTATTATCTGAATAGGAGAAAAGATGGATATAGCAGAATTCATTGCAATTGTGTTATCTGGAATTGCATTATTATACACGTTGATTATTAAGAAATAATATGAAATTAGTAATAGAATCGGTGTTAATTGCCATTGTTATGGTTATAATAATTTATGGATTGATGTACTTGACTATTGGACATAAAATATTATGAAATTTATTGGAATGGTATTAATAGTGTGTGGGATGGTATACATTCTGCATCATCATTTTTTCATGTCATTACATTGGTTCGAAGTTGCCTTTCGGATATTGATGAGAAACATGATGGAATTTTTTAGTGTTGTCATGATCATTATTGGATCATATTGGCTGTTTAGTAAGAGATAATGGTTCTTATATATGTTAATAAATGTATTAAAAAGTAAAATTCATCGAGCAACCGTAACGGATGCTAATTTAGAATACATCGGTAGTTGCTCAATTGATGAAGAATTGATGCATCATGCTCACATTAGAGAGAATGAACAGATCCATATCTATAATGTTAACAATGGTGAACGATTCATTACCTATGCAATCCCTGGAAAATCAGGTGAAATATCATTAAATGGTTCTGCTGCCAGGAAAGGATTGCCAGGGGATCTTATCATAATTGCAGCATATGGTATGATTTCAGAAACTGATAGCTTTTATCCGAATGTGATACACGTTGATGAACATAATAGAACGACAATTGTGAAGTAAAACACCATTTTGTAATATCTCCAATCATATAATACTATTAAACAAATATGATACCTAGTCTGCAAAATTCAACAGTGCAGATAGACAGAATGTGGGTATCATGTTATGATTAATTTGTAAGTAATTAATGATTGGAGAACACAATGAGAACACTAAGCAAAAGCCTGATTGCAGCGTCGATTGCACTCATGTCATCAGTATGTGTAGCTGATAGTCTAGTTGGACAATCTTATGATATGTCTAATGCATCAAATCATGCAGTAAAATTAAAAAATGGTAAAGTTGTTCAAGATTTTGAAGTAAGCCAAAATCTTAATGCAGTACAAACACAAGTACAAGAAAAACATGATCATAACACACTAACTCCAGAATACATTTCATCTTTAGCTCCAGCAGGTTCGTTGGGTGGTCAAGCAGCTATTGATTTTTTAACTGTTCCTCAACTCAAAAAACTTGCAAGTGATCAAGGTGTTGAAGTTGATTATCTTAAAGAACAATTGCTTAATGATCCATCAGTTCTTGTAACAAAAGAAGGTGAAATTATTGTAGTTGAACCTAGTACAACAGCAACTGGAAATGGTGCTATTGCGTCAAGTGCAGCTACAATTCAACCAAATAACACTCCATATACTGGTTCAGATGTATTTAAATTGCACTCAAGACCAGGATCTAAAAAAATATTGTACATGGACTTTAATGGATTTGTGACCGAAAATGATGGTTGGGGAGTAAACAATTATCCGCATCAATTACAAAATAATTTATTAAAAATTTTGGTTCCGTAATGTTTATAAAATGATAAATATTATAAACATTATGGGACCAAACAATGAAAGATTTAGACTTTATTAGGTATTTAATAGATTTAGTCGATAAACATAGTACCGAACATTCCCCCGAACCTGAAGAATCTCCAGAACACGGACTATCAAGTGCTGTGATTTCTGTGGTGGATTCTGATATAGGCGACTCAGATACTGAAACTGGTGAGGTAGATCCTACAACAGTTCCGAGTGCATTTGATAAAGATGATATTTATATACCACCACTTCAACAACGTATTGAAATGTTGAAGAAGTTAACTGGTGTTACTCCTCATGATAGAGAAATATTATCACATGCTGATGGTGATGATCCAACGGATGCATAAGGAATATCATCATGGCTAATAGCACACATTTATTATTCAGTAGTCGAAAAAAAGTTGATCCTCATTCATTTGTTGGTGACACCGGAAGGATTTTTTATAATGAACAAACTGGTGAATTGAGATTAAGTGATGGTGTAACACCATATGGACTACCGATTTATTTGGGTGGTACTGGGGTCACATTAGAACGGTATGTCGAAGATTCGGTCCCTGCATACCATCCGATAGCTAATCCTTCGACCATTGCATTAGGTGATGGTTCAGTTGCACGTTCATATGGTGGCATAGTTCAATCATCCGGGGTATTTTCTTCCCCAGGTGATGCACAAATTGGTAGTTATATTGCCAGAGGAATAACTAATAGTAACGTATTTGAAGAATTATATTTAGATGGTTCAACAAAACAATTATTAGTTCAACCAAATACATCAATAGCTTATACCATTACAATAATTGGTAGAAGGACTGATGGTTCAAGTAACGAGGGGGCAGTTTATGAAGTTGGTGGTGGGATTGATAGATTAGATACCTTAGTATCAACTAGATTAATCGGTGTACCGACTAAAACTGTTTTTTCAGAAGATAACCCTACTTGGGATGCAACTGTAATAGCTAATATTACAAATGGGTCATTAAGTATACAGGTAAAAGGTGAGCATGGTAAAACCATTAGATGGGTTGCCCATATAAAAACCGTAGAAGTTAGCATATAACTTACAATATATATGCCATCTAATAATATTAGATGAATAATTGGAGATTCACATTATGGATTTTAATCATGATCTTGGTAGTATATCAAGTGTAAAAATACTTGACCCTGATACTGGTGTATTGACCGTTTCGGGGTCAGCTGGTTTAGTATTACCAATCGGCACAACTGCTGAACGCGCACCTGCTACTGGTGTTATTCGTTTCAACAGCACAACAAGCTTTTATGAAGGTTTTAATGGTACAGAATGGGTACCATTCCAAGGTTCTAATTCTAACTTATTATCATTAGCTAATTTATCTGGTACTGGATTAGTTGTTCAAACTGCTCCTGGTACTTTTTCTGAAATATCAATTGCTGGTACAGCTGGTAATATCGTTGTAACCAATGGTGATGGTGTTGCTGGCAATCCTACTGTTAACTTGGCAACTGCTGGTACAGCTGGTTCAGGTTATGTTAGTGTTACAACCGATGCATTTGGGCGTGTAACTGCTGGTGCAACTACACAAGCATGGAGCACCATTACGGGTACCCCGACTACATTAGCTGGATATGGTATAACTGATGCTATATTAAATGCGGGTGGTATTGTAAGCTTTGATTCTGGATTATTTGCAAGTATTCCTGCAGCTGGTACAGTCGGTGCAGTATATTATGCAACCGATACACAAACGTTCTATTTCGACAATGGTACATCATGGGATGTTATTGTTCCTGCATTCTCAGGTGATGTTTCATCAACTGCGGGTAGCACCACTTTAACATTAGCAACCGTTAATAGTAATGTTGGAACATTTGGTTCATCTACTCAAATTCCAGTATTAACTGTTAATGCTAAAGGTTTAGTTACTGGTGTAACTACTACTTCAATTTCAACTGCATTATCATATATTGGTGATGTTTCTGGTACTGGTACCACTGGTACTGATACTACGCTGACATTGGCAACAGTTAATAGCACCGTAGGTACATTTGGTGATTCATCACATGTTGGTCAATTTACTGTTAATGCTAAAGGCTTAGTAACTGCAGCATCAGATGTGTTGATTACTCCTGCTGCAATTGGTGCAATTAATATTGATCAATTAGGTGTTGCAGGTGGGGTTGCTACGTTGGATGGCACTGGTAAATTAACAGCAGCTCAAATTCCTGATGCATTGATTGGTGCATTACAATATCAAGGTGTGTGGGATGCAACCGCTAACAGTCCAGCATTGGCAAGTGGTGTTGGTGTTAAAGGTCAATACTATAAAGTTGGTGTTGCTGGTACAACGACGATTGATGGTGATTCTGCATGGCAATTAGGTGATTTCATTATCTTCAATGGTACTACCTGGGATCACGTTGATGGTGGTTCATCTGAAGTTATTGCCGTTAATGGTAAAATTGGAAATGTTCAATTATTGTTAGCTAGTGCGGATTTTGCTAACCAAGGTACTACTACAACATTCTTAAAAGGTGATGCAGCTGGTAATCCATCATGGAGTTCAGTTAGCTTGTCAACCGATGTTTCTGGTACATTACAAGCATCACAATTCCCAGCAGTATCTGGTGACATCTCTACCACAGCTGGTAGTTTAGTTACCACATTGGCAACTGTTAATACCAATGTTGGTTCATTTGGATCATCTACAAGTGTTGGTACATTCACAGTTAATGGTAAAGGTTTAATCACTGCGGCAGCTGATGTTGCTATACCATTAGATGTTACCATTGGTGGTGATGCAACTGGTACTGGTACAACTTCTACAACAACCACTATTACATTGGCAACTGTTAACAGCAATGTTGGTTCATTTGGTTCTGCAACGGCAGTTCCAGTATTAACTGTTAATGAAAAAGGTTTGGTTACTGCTGTATCTACTACTTCAATTTCTAGTGCAATTGCATTAGTTGGTGATGTTACTGGAACTGGTACAACTGGTGCTAACTTGACTACTACTTTGGCAACTGTTAACAGTAATGTTGGTTCATTCGGTGCATCAAATAAAGTTGGAACATTTACAGTTAATGCTAAAGGTTTAGTAACTGCTGCTGCTGATGTTACCATTACTCCTGCTGCGATTGGTGCAGTAGCAAATGCTGGTGGAACTCCAAGCATTCTATCTGATTTGTTTGCTAATATTCCTGCAGCTGGTAATGCTGGTGCAGTATTCATTGCAACGGATTCAAAAGCAATCTATCGTGACAATGGTACATCATGGGATCAAATTGGCGAATCTGCTGTATTATACACAGAAAATCCAGTTTCACCAGTATCTAGCACAGTGACTGGTACTAATTCAGTATCAATTGGTTCAGGTAATGTTGCAAGCGGTGCAAACTCTATAGCAACAGGTGAAGGTGCTAGTACATCATTATATGGTGCACAAGTGCATGCAAATGGTTCATTTGCAAATCCTGGTGATGCGCAATCTGGTAAATACATATTACGTACTATAACATCAAATGGTTCAACTACTGAAACATTCTTGGATGGAACATCAGCAAGAATTGTACTACCAAATAATAGTGCATTTACTTATACTGCACAAGTTGTTGCTCGTAGAACAGATCAAACCGGATTTGAAGGTGCATGGAAAATTGAAGGTTTAATTAGCCGTGATGCATCGGCTGCGACCACTACATTAGTTGGTAACAGATCAAAAACCATCTTGACTAAACCTACTGGCTGGAACGTTGAAGTTGCTGCAGATACTGCAAATGGCGCATTGGTATTCAATGTAACAGGTGCTACATCACAGACAGTTCGTTGGGTTATCACAGTTACTACAACTGAAGTCGCTCAATAAAAATCAATAATAGCTACCGTAGAAATGCGGTAGCTATTATATATAAAGGTATAATAAATGGAAATAGATCACGACCTTGGTAAAATATCTAATAGTTTAACCACCATAGATCCTGGAAACAATACATTAATTGTTTCTGGTACAAGTGGTATTGTGGTTCCATCAGGTACAACATTACAACGACCAACGCCAGTAGAAGGAGCAATTAGACGTAACTCTACATCAGGGTATGTGGAAATATATTCTAACGCACAATGGGTTGATATTAAAGATTATAGTACAGCTGGTACTATCAAACGATTATGGTCAAATAATATTACATCACAATCTGGTACTACAGTAATTATCCCAGGGACAACTGCTCCATTAGTTACAGCTGGTACACAGTTATGGACACAAACAATAACTCCTTATTCAACTGCTGTAACATATTTAATACAAACTTCTATAGCAGTTGCTGCAAGTTTGAATAACTCGAATTTAACATTAGCATTATTTAGAAATAATACTTATATAGGTGGCACAGTACAAATTGTGGCATCAGGTACAAATAGCTCCACATTGGCATTTACAATAACAGATCTACCAGCGACTACTTCACCGGTTACATACCAAGTCAGAGTTGGTACCAATTCAGGCACGTGGTATGTAAATAGACGAGCAAGTGAAAATACATATGGTGGATTAAAAACAGGATGGATAGTATGGGAGACATAAAATGACAAATTATACATTAGTAGTTGGGTATGGATTCCCAACTGTAGAATGTCATGCAGTAGGGGACCCAGAAGTATATTCCAATTTGGTGTGGGATAATGGAGATCCAATTCCATCACAACCTATACTCGATGCATGGGCGGCAGCTAATACAAGCCAATTAAATACAATAACAATACCAGCTCAACCATATGATTCTATAATAGATAGCATTAGTAATATTTCAACTAATGTTACTGGTAATATTAAAATAGTAAATGGTGTTGCAACAGTAGATACCAATGTATATTTAACTGGCAATCAAACCATTACATTATCTGGTGATATTACAGGCAGTGGTACGACCACTATTGCAACAACGTTATCAAATACTGGGGTGACTCCTGGTACATATCAAGCAGTTACAGTTGATGCAACAGGTAGAGTGTCATCTGGTTCAAACCCATCAACAATATCTGGATATGGCATCACCGATGCACAGCCATTAGACGCAGATTTGACTGCACTTGCCGCACTAGCTACTACTGGTATAGCAGTAAGGACAGCCGCTGATACATGGACCTCTAGGGCGATTGTAGGAGGTAATGTAACGGTAACTAATGGAGATGGAATTGCTGGTAATCCGACAATTAATTTATCTACCACTGGAATTGCAGCTGGTACATATGATTCAGTTACTGTTGATGAATATGGGAGAGCAACTGCTGGAACAACCACATCAGGCGGAATATCTATCAAAGCGTTCTATACTGGTTCAATTGCTTCCATGACAGGTACTGGAAAAATACCTGCTACTACTGCTACACCATTAATAACAGGTGGTACACAAATATGGACTACCACTATTACTCCAACATCAGCAACATCAAAGTTTGTTATTAATTTTACAACAACAATTGATGCTGCAGCAAGTCAGGTAATGGCATTTGCTTTATTTAGAGGAACCACCTGCATAGCTGTATGTGCTGGACAATCAGTGCACTGCCAAACGTTAACGATGTATTATGTAGATACCCCAGCAACTACGGCTGCAACGACTTACTCATTGAGAGCAGGGACAGGGGCAACAACTACTTGGTACATAGGTAGAGAAGCTACTGCAACATACGGTGGAAAAGGTTCCGCAGTATGGACAATAACAGAAATTTAAAAAATAGGAGAATATAATACATGCCACTTACATATATAGAAGCAATTAGTAAAGGGTTTCCAACTGTACAATGCCATGCGATAGGTGATGGTACTGTATATGAGGATATAGTGTGGGATGCTGGACCAGCACTTCCATCAAAGGCAACATTAGATGAATGGATTGCTGCTAATCCAAGTACAGCAACAGATAATAAAATTACAGTATTGGCATTTAGAAATAGATTTACTCAAACTGAAAAAGTAACATTGGAATTAGCATCGATTGATAATCCAGCAGCAAATGCACAACAACGACAATTCTCAGCATTATTAAGAGTAATGCAACAAGATTTAAATGTTGCAACATTTGTTGACTTGGGTAGACAAGATACAATTAATGCAGTAAATGCATTAGAAACATATAATATTATTGGTACCGGACGGGCAGCACAAATATTATCATTGAACATCCTGGATATAGAAAGACCTATTATCCCACATATATAGGATAAAATTATGTTTGATTCAATTAAAACTAAAATTGTTAACTGTATTGGAAAAATACATTGGAAAACTAAAAAAGTACTAACTGATGCAGAAAAACAGCACATTAGAGAGTTATTGAAAGATAATTATTATATTATTGTTACTAGACATGATGGTAGTTTATCATCATATGCTATTGCAGCATCACATTTAGTATTAACTAAATTTAAAAAGATTGTATATTATGCTCATGTATTAATGAACACAGAGGATTTTGTGGCAACAGATGATGATTTTAGATTCATTGAAGCAGTGAGAGCCGGGGTTAAATACTCCAGCTTTTATGATGTATTTGATTATCAATGTAGTTCAGTGGCATTATTAAAACCAAAAAGCATGACCATTGAAGATTGGACATTAGCATTAGATAAAGCTAAATCATATCTTGGCAGAGATTATGATACATTGTATAATTTATTAGATGATACTAAATTAAGTTGTGTTGAATTAATCAGGGATGCTTTACGAGCAGATCCAGATTATAATAAAAATTTTGCATGTTTCGAATCTATGATTAAGGATGCAACTAATCTTGACCCTCATATGTTTTATGAATGTCATGATTTTGAAGTAGTTTATGAGGTAAGACACTAATGAAAGTTAAAGAAATTATAGAAAGTTATTCTTGGGATCATACCTTGATGAAGCTAGAACCAAAACGTGAAACTGATTTGGCATGGCATCATTCAATTGCAGATAAACCACAAGAACCCAGATATGCTGTTGTTAATAAACAGGGTAAAGCTGTTCGCACAGACTTATCCCATAAAGCAGCATTATACCTAAAAGATCGTCCTGATCTTTTAAAACAACATGGCGCATTACGCATCATAAAAATTTAAATAGTTGACACCCATCATACACTATGGTACAATCCACTAGGTATGATGGATGTCTGTTACCTGTCCATTTCCAACCATTTGCACATTTGCAATATTCCTGCTATCATACGAAAATGTAAAAATCACCACTCACATTGATTATTCATAAAATCGGAGGATTATACTTTATTACTCTAATTTCCAAGATTACTATGCTAAATAAACACCTAAACAGAGAGGAATTATGACGATTGATATGAACCACGCTATTATTAACAACGAAGAACTACTATTAAGAAAAGACGAAAAAGGTGTTCGTGATAAAATTATTGCCCACAACATGAAATTGGTAAAACGTGTGGCTAATAAATTTGATCCTACTGACGAAGATGTCTTTTCAGAAGGAGTAATTGGCTTAATCAAGGCAGTTGATAGATATGATCCAGCACAAGGGAACAAATTTTCAACATATGCCTATCTCTATATCCGAGGTACAATATTAGATTATTACAATAGAATAAACTATGTTCATCCATATACATTCAGTGCAAATTCATTGATTGATCCGGTTGATGAGGCATGTACAACCGAAGTTATTGATTGTATTGCTGATCCTTATGTTTTTGAGAATGAAGTTATGGATGAAGATATGGAAAGATATCGTAAAGAATTCATCAATAATGTATTATTGAAAATATGTGATGATCGTGATCGGTCAGTTTATAAAATGCATTTAGAAGGTAAAAGTAAGCATGACATTACTGATGTTCATCATATTTCACGAGAACGTATCAGGCAAATTATCATGTCTGCAGATACGGTGATCAATGCATATGTAAACAGATTCTACGATAAGTCATTGAATGAACTCTGATAAGTCTATTGTGCGAGTAACTCAACGTCAGTTACTCGCATTTCTAAAAATAGAAGCAGTTATAATAGACCATATAGTCATTCGAGAAATTAAACATACTTTGCAAACTAAATATAATGCAACATTGGTTGAATATGAAGGACCACGTGGTCATGAATATGCTATAAAATTCAAAGATTCATCACGATGTTCGTGGTTCATATTACAGTTGACATGACTATATAACTATGTTATACTTACATCATGTTCCATTCATTTAAACACGCCGATTGTTATGAAATCATATTAACAGAACAACAATATTCTGATCTTATGGTTGATTATTACGAGTCATGTGTACATTATCCATTAAAAGATTATGTTGATGTATTATATAAAGGTGAATGGCAACCATTTAGACGAGCAATAGTCTTTCATGAAGAAAAATATTTCAATTGGTTTATTATAAAATATGCAAATACCTAATTATATACACTTAGATCCAGAAATCTATCATCGAAAAAATGAAAAAGAGATTCGTGATAAAATTATTATGAACTTCTTGGCTCTGGTCAAATCCAGAATGAAGCATTTTCATATAGAATTCGATGATATGGATGATTTGATGTCAGAAGGTATGATTGGATTGATAAATGCTGTTGATCATTTTGATCCAGATAGAGGGGTGCAATTTATAACCTTTGCTACATCGTATATTGATGGTTATATCAAGACATTCTTTTCTCATAAAATACCAACTGAAAGTTTAGATGATGAAATCAGTGAAGATTTAACTAGACTGGACACTATTCAATCAAATATTGACATCGAGAATGAATATATTGATGAAGATTATAAAAAATATCAACTTGGCGAGATAGAAAAAGTGTTAATTACCTTGCCAGAAAAACATCAAGAGGTATATCGTGCATTAATGAGTGGATTAACCATTCATGATGTTGCTAAAATGTTTCAACTTAGTGTTGAGAAAGTAAATCAAATAATGAAAAAAGTCGAAAGGGCTATTAAATATAACGTATTAATGAGGAAATAAGAATGTTTTTTACCAGTAAATTAATCAAGCAGCATGATAAGTTAAAAGCAAAATATGATGCACTGGTTGATGCATCATATAAATCTGCTAGAGATTGTGATGTTGCTATTGATTTTAAACTAATGAATGCTGTATCAGTTGAGCGATTGTTTGATTCTGATGATGGAATGGCTAAAACAGTTATAGGCTACAAAGTTGGCAATGAAAATCAGTTTACCATTGAAGAATGGAGTTTTTATTGTTCAGAAGAAATTCACAAGAAACTAATACAACAATTTAATCTCTATTTAGAGTTAAAATAATGGCATATTATATCAGAAGAAAGAATGAAGTATATCGTGGTTCCGATTTAGTATTAGGCCCATGTTGGACTGATATTACCCCAACTACAAAATACGTTATTGCTGCTATCTTCACGACTCGCAAAGATGCAACTGATGTTTTGCAACTTATTAACGACGATAGTGCTGTAATTTCAAATGATTTGGAGTACTATAATGAATAATAACATTATAATTGAACTTCTTGAGTTATTAAAGAATAAATCAGATCAAGAGAAAATAGAAATATTACATACTATAGGTGGGTTTATCAATCATCAACTGGAAATTATTAATGCTAAGATTAATAATCCAATGATAGACCGGATAAAATGAGACATTTTTTAACCAACGACCAGTTCAGTGCACTCTGGGATTCAGTTCCGATAGACTTATATAAAATATCAAAGATTGAATTTATCAGTAATCATACTATTGCAGCAACATCAGAACGTCAAAATGTGTGGAATAAACATTATAAAGACAAGTATGGATTGTTATATTCAGAAATGTGGATTAATAATGAACCACAATGGTGTGTAATTGGTACCGAAGATAAAATTAATTGGCTATTAATACAAATATGACTACATATATCAATGAGCGTATGCTCCAAACACTAACGGATGAAACCGATTTTTGTAAAAGCGTAAAAGACATTATTCAACAAAATGGCGTGTGTTATGTTGAATTGCGCGATCAAACAGTTGCACCCGTTGTATATAAACCAGACACTCCAGATTGCTGTGATTTATTTATCCACAGGGATGTTGCATTATCATGGTACCCTGTGGGTAAGTCACTAACATCACGTGATTATGACATGATGAAAATTGTCAAATGAATCGTGAATTCAAATTCACAGTGTACAAACAATTCGGTCCCTGTGTTATTAATAATGTTGAATGGTATGTTATTCCTGTCTTTAAATGGGAATATGAAATTATAATGAATGGATTTATATTAAACAAAGACGCATTTATTATACAAACTTGGGATAACGCAGGATATGATTTAGCAATATCTTCGCCATTTTATAATTGGTTAGTATTAAAATATGGCATCCCAGCAATGGATGAAACAAATATAGTAAAATATATGGATTGGGGCGAAAAGGATGTATATAGAATTATTACTAGTGTATTACAATGATTTATATATTAGAAGATAATGTAGTTAGTAATATTATCAAGAAAAATGACCCAATTGATATTATTGAAGTGATGAATACATATAGAACAAATGGTGATATTCAAGCATGGTTTTTCTATGAAAACACCGACGACTTGACAATGATTCTCCATTTTACTGATATTGCTCAACAAAATATGTTTATATTAAAGTACCTATGAATCATAAATTATCAAAACAACAGTTCATATTCGCCAGAAATCAATATGAATCATTAGCAGGCAATATTACATTTAACCAGTTTATAAAAGAACAGTATAAACTTAAATATGTTCCAAATCCAAATCCTTATGGATCATTCAAGGCAGAGAAATCCGACCATCTATTGGTATTCTTATTACAATGCCACTCATAGCATACACAATGGATGACTATGGTTGTCTCATTGATTTGTTCTTTGCTGAAAATGATGCGCCAGATGTCGAAACATTTACCGAATTTTGTCTCAGGTATTCAAAAGCTGAAGATATACAAGTAGAAGAACACCAACTAACATTATTTTTTAAGAATGAATCAGATTTAACAATGTTTTTATTAAGGTTACCAGATGAATATCAATAGATATTATACTCTTAGTTTAACAGCCACCCAATATGCAAACTTATTTGAACTATATGTAGCGGAAGATGATCCAGATACTGATATATTCGATCAGTTTGTTTATAGGTATACTAACTGTTATCATTTTGTAAATTCATCCCATCAGAATTCTGTTTTAATATTTGACAACGAAAAAGATAAAATACTATGTATGTTAAAGATTTAATTGTTAGATTATCGCCATATGAAATGATTAAACTTCTGACAGATTATAAAGATATTACTGGACCACATTATATGATTAAAAAATTTGAAAAATATGTGGGATGTATTGTAGTTCATAGTATAAATTCATATGAATTGGTTTTTGAAGAACAATCAAAACTTACAATGTTCCTATTAACCAAACCTCAGTAAAAACCAATTATAATCATTCTCATTATCAAATTTAAGATAACCAACCATATAGTCAGCCCGTAAATGACATTTCAATAACTCCATTATCTCATTATTCTTTATTGGTATCGCTGGTCTTTCAGCAACATATTTCCCTAGTATTTGGCTAAAATACATCATCGCTCTATTACCTTCTTCGCTATTAGTGTGAATCTTGTACATAACATCTCCTTGCATATTATATAGTTATCTGTTATAATTATCATATGATTACATATATGTGGAATGGCGATGATGTATTAAGGGTTCTTAGATCGATGTCTTCATCTTCTTTTTTTATTAAAATGAATAATATTGTTAATGAACGGTGTAAAGGTTCATGGTGTTGGGACGATGCATCTACAGAAAACCACAATTTTAATATCATTATAACTCTACCATCAGAAAATGAATTGACATTATTTCTGCTAAGTATATGAAAAATAAAATAGTTTTAACACATGAACAGTACTGATGACGGGACCAATCTTTCACCTGGATATTGGGGAGTATTATCAGGTGATGAAAAATATATTAATTGGTATATGTTGAACAGAGAGTATGAATATAACAATGTATTTGACACATTATCAATGGAGAACTATATGGTATTCCGTATTCCATTGGGAGCAGTGGATATCATATGATAACTCATTATTAACCGATGAGAATATTAAACGATGCAAGTTGTTCAATGAAACATTCCATAACTTGACTTATGTTGAATCACAATATAGCACCGATCCCGATTACAATGGCGCGATCACCGGAGATGAATCTCATGTTAATTTGTTTATTATGAAATACTTATGATTCAACATCAGTTAACTCCATCACAATTATCAATCCTGTATGGACAACATAAGTTGTATAATGAAACACATTATGGTATAATCTCATTTAGAACATTTTGTAAACAAGAATACAATGGTATATTTACTTCTTATAATGATGGTACTATTTATTTTGATAATGAATCCTATTACACATTATTTTTGATGAAATTATGAAGTATTATTTGACTAGAGAACAATTTAAAAAGTTTTGGTTTATCGAACATCATAATTGGGATGATAAATCACCTAGTGAAAAAATTAACTACATGAGCAGATGCCGAGTATTTGAACAACTGTACCCATCATTATCATATAAAGAAGATCCATTCGAAGAAAATGAAGAGAATTTTGACATACCAGGATTTTATGGTATTGTAGAAGGGGATGAAAAAGATATTAATTGGTTTCTGTTACAATTATGAAATATCAATTCACATTTAAAATGTTTCACCTATTGTGGGACCCGTTGCAACTAACAGGGTTGCAAAGTTCTATTGCTCGTGGTAGAATTGAATATTGGAATAAGCACTATAAAGATAAGTATCATTTAGATTATGTTGAATCAATGGATCAGGATAATGATGATTTTTACGGTGCCATAATTGGTGATGAAAAACATATAACTTACTTCTTGCTGCAGTTATGAAATATCAATTCACATTTAACATGTTTCAAAAATTATGGTTTCCATTACAACAAACGAATCGATCAGTGAGATTGGACAGTGTGGTGCCGGTAGATAGAATTGAATATTGGAATAAACACCTTAAAGATAAGTACCAATTGGATTATATAGAATCGAATGATGTAAATGAAGATGCATTTTACGGTGCCATAATTGGTGATGAAAAACATATAACTTACTTCTTGCTACAGTTATGAAATATAAAATGTCCATTACACAATATAGAACATTATTCCGTTTAGCAAATGCTAGTACGGCAATGCATATACCAGTACAAGTTGGTGTTATACATGATTATTGCTCAAAATATAATGTATCATATGCAGGTGGATGGGATATTTACGGTGATGAAAAACATATTAACTGGTTTCTATTACAATTTCAATTACAATTACATTTAAATCATGAATAGAACATTTAAAGTATATTACACAGAAAACAGTAATAATGATATTGTTGAATTCTTCGTTACTGATATTACATCAGAAGAACTTGACAATGATTATAAATTCAGACACTCTGGTAATGACAATCGACTAAAACATGAAATAGCACGAAATGAGTATACAAGACCAAGAATAGCTACTTTCCCAATAAGCCAATTATACGATGAAGATACTCAACAGAGAATGGCAAAGATGTTATGCGATTATATGAATAAAATCGAAGAAGCTAAAGAAAAAGCTATCAGAAATACAACATTAATTGATGCCCTTTCAATACCCTGAACATTATGATGAACATCGATACAGATTTCGACTTCACTATATACGATCATGATCCAATCGTAAAAGATAATACCAGTTGGTATTTTTCTCCGATGTATGCTCATGAAATAGCACAACTGCCACTACAAGATGAATGCATATTACTTACTAAATGGGGTAATGATATGGGCGGCGATTATGCAATTAGTGAAAAATTATATAACTGGTTAGTTATGAAATATGATACCCCACATGTAGATCTGTGGGATGATGACTTGGGAAAACTTCTAAGAAAATTTCTAAATGATTGACTACGTTCCTCCATCACCATTACAAGAAAAATTAAGGTGGGATATACTGAATACAGCAATCAAACATAAAATATCAATACAATTAGGTAACGGTTGTTACTATTACCAAAATATACCAATATTTTATGAAGATAATAAAGTACATATGACATTCCAATCAGAACAAGAATTAAACTGGTTTATTTTAAAACATGTTCATTTATAAATTATCAGATGATGAATATATTAGATTAAAAAAAGCAGCATGCCAATGGTATGATGAACCATACCCAGCAATGTGGATGATCAATGTATTTGTTAAAACAAAAGGATATGGTGGTAAAGTAACTATAGATAAAACCACTACCCCTTATAAAATACTATTAGAAATGGAATCAGAACATAAATTACTATTGTTTTTAATGATGATATGATAGTTAATATAGATGTCGAAAGATACAGCAAATTATGTATTATCGCCGGAATTAAAAACCCAGTTCCAGCTGAATTTTATAAGTCTCGTTTACTATTAAAAGAATATTTAAAATCTCGTGATATAACATATGTAATTGATATAAACTCATTCTATGGTTATATCAAAGGCGAAGAAAAAGATATTAACTGGATATTACTGCAATTATGAAAATGTATATACCATCAATGACTGTCTTGAAAATATATTACAAATGGGTTGACCAACATCCTATCATGAATATCCTCCCAAGAATTAATGAAACTATCTCCAAATACAATGTGCAGATTGAATGTGAGTTTGATTCTGGATTGACTAATGTTAATCGATATGTATTAATTGGTCAAGAAAAATATATTAACTGGTTGTTGTTAAACTTATGATATATCATCTTAATCAACAACAATGGGATTCTCTTTGGTATAACATTATTCCTTATATTAAATGGAATGATAATCAAAATGCATATCAGAATAGAGTTACTGCATTTAATAATATGTTTCCTAACGTCCAGTATATAGAAAGTGTATATGATGCTCAATTGATGGTTGCAACTGAATTACATGAGGAATATTGGGGAACTTTAACAGGGGATGAAAAAGATATTAACTGGATATTATTACAATTATGAAAATGAATATTTCATCAATGATCGTCTTGAAAATATATTATAAATGGGTTGATCAACATCCTATCATGAATATCCTTGCAAGAATTAATGAGTCTATCTCCAAATACAATGTGCAGCTCGAATGTGAGTTTGATTCTGGATTGCTTTCTAATATTAATCAATATGTATTAATTGGCGAAGAAAAAGATATTAATTGGCTATTGTTAAACTTATGATTACTTATTATGTCCCAGAAGAATTATCTCATGAATTCATGTCACAATTCTATAACGATAATTCATATAATGAAAATGAACTACCAAAATTTATACTAGATATATCAGGTGGCATAGAAACTAATTGGGATTATGATGGCAGTTCAATACCTCGCTATATAAAATTCAAAAATCAATCCCACCTTACAATGTTCTTATTAAAATTACAATAATATGAAAATATATAATGAAGATTTAATCTACCATTTATTACTCAATATGGACGATATTCAGAAATTAGCAAAATCAACAGATGATGATTCAATCGATAGCATGTTAAACATTATTCAAGAATGGTGTGAAAAAACATTCGGTGCCAGTAATTATTCATATAAATTTGTCGATGATGGATACGATGATATAACCGATATCTTTAAATTTAAATCTGATAAGTATCGTAACATGTTTATCATGAAATGGTTATAGCTAAATATTTATTTTTAATCTAGGAATATCGATGCTTTATAACTTATCACAACAACAATGGGAAAAAATTTGGAATCTACCTATCTGGGTACGTAGAGATAATTGCCACGATAGAATGCAATACTGGAAAGCTCATTATCGCCCTATTTTCAAAATAGAATATATCGATGGCTATTGCGAAAAATCTAAAAAATATATCGCCAGAATCTCAGGCCCATCTAAATATATCAACCTCTTCCTTAAACAATTACAATGATCCGATACCCCATAAACCAAATGTCTAATGCACAATTAAATAGGTTTGTTACTAATGTGCATAATAAGTATAATATACAACCAGACCCCATAAACGAAGATAAATTAATCCATAAGATTATTCAAGAACAATATAATGCTGATTACAATAAATCAAACCATTCCTTATACTTCAAAAATCAAAATGACCTAACATTGTTTCTTCTTAAAATTTAATACAATGAATAATCCATACATCGAATATTACAAAAATGGTAATATAAAATCTACATCATATTTAATCAATTGAAGATGCCATTATGAATAAACCAATCATAAATAAACCAATCATAGCCTATTACGAGAATGGTAATATAAAATCTACATCATATTTCATCAATGACCAATTACATAACAATAATGGTCCTGCTTATACCAGCTATTGCGAGAATGGTAATAAACAATATAAATCATATTTCATCAATGGATCAAGACATAACGATAATGGTCCTGCTATAATCAGATATGATGATAATGACAATATACAACATGAAGCATATTTCATCAATGGCGCAGAATTAGAAAAACTACAATTCTGGATTCATAAAAAGAACTTGACTACTTCATAATATTATGGTATAATAAAAACATACCAATCAATTGAAGATGCCATCATGAATGATCCAATCATTACTTATTACGATAATGGTAATATCAAATCTGAAGAATATTTTATCAAGGACAAATTACATAACGATAATGGTCCTGCATCAATCTATTATTCCGATAATGGTAATATCAAATCTGAAGAATATTTTATCAAGGACAAATTACATAACGATAATGGTCCTGCATCAATCTATTATTCCGATAATGGTAATATACAATATGAATCATTTTGGGTCAATGACACCAGACATAACAATAATGGTCCTGCAGTAATCAGCTATTTCGATAATGGTAATATACAATATGAATCATTTTGGGTCAATGACACCAGACATAACAATAATGGTCCTGCAGTAATCAGCTATTTCGATAATGGTAATATACAATATGAAGCATATTTCATCAATGACATAAGACATAACGATAATGGTCCTGCTTATACCAGCTATTGCGAGAATGGTAATATACAATATGAAGCATAT
>Ga0172367_10001252_pt1 | contig 37546 bp, 29 predicted proteins | sample Lak10m_FD_114542 | JGI IMG/M metagenome (GOLD analysis project Ga0172367, IMG submission 114542) | Freshwater microbial communities from Kabuno Bay, South-Kivu, Congo - kab_022012_10m | ecosystem: Environmental > Aquatic > Freshwater > Lake | place: Democratic Republic of the Congo: South-Kivu... | reverse complement strand
ATAAGGTCATACTTACCACTCTTAAGCAAATCAACCGACTCAATAATTGCAACTTTCATCTTTTGATTTTTACAAAATTCAAGAGTAGTTGATTTAACATATTCTGCATCAGAACTATCTTTATACTTTGCACTTTCTTTCAGAGCATCTGCAATAGTGCTCTTCAAAACTTTATCTTCAACGGCAATCAATTCAGACTTGAAAACTTCAGCAGTTGGTGCAGTTTTATACTTCTCGTAATAGGACATTATCTTTTCAACAACCCAACTATTTGCTTGAGACTCAAAATAATTTGGTTCAATAATATCTGAAACTTGTTGTAAAAATGCTCTATCGTTTAATAATGAAGTGACTACTTTTGTCTGAAAGGTATGACCATACTGGGATAAATTATCCTGCATATTTGTTCCTAATGGAATTTAATGTTGTAAAATTCTTTTGAATCCATACATCCCAATTCAATAAAACATTTTGTAGTTTATCTTCTACAAATAGTTTATTCAGTTCAACTTTATTTATACCGTCAATTTCACCATCAACTAAATGTCTTAATGTTGATTTAGTGCTTTGTGAAATTTCAACATCACTTAATTGCATTATTCTATGATTGGTTTGCAATACATTTAGGTTGTTCTTTAATTCTTGAATTGCTTTGGATTTATTATCATGTAATTTACAAATTTCTACGAACATTTCCAAATTTATTTTTCTTTTTTCTGATAATTCTGGAAAGAATTTTAATATAGTTTTGTCACCGAGACCACGAATGCCAACTACATTATCACTTTTATCGCCAAGTAAAGATTTGTATATGATATAATTCTCACACCATATACCAGTTTCTTCCAATAGATTTTCTGGTGTATACATTTTCTTTTTGGTTGGCAAATAAACACTAACTCTATCCGAAACTAATTGTAAAAAGTCTCGGTCATTGGAAAGTATTACACATTTTTCTTTGAAATAAGAAGAAAGGTAGGCAATCACATCATCTGCTTCTATTTTATCAATGGAGATTATTGTTAGTGGCAAATTTTGTAGGTATGAAAAAACACGAAACAGTTGATACTTAATTGAGGATTGTTCATCTTCAATATCTTCAAACCCAACTACACGGTTTAACCGTGACTTGATTGCCCTACCTTCCTTATAGTTTGAATAAATTTCTTTTCTTCTCTGTGAACCACCCTTACCATCAAAGACGATAACCACTCTGGTCGGGTTCACCATACGAATTGTGGCTCCGAGTGATTTTAAGAAACCAGAAAGTCCACCAACATGAACGCCATCTGCATTTAATGTAGGAATCGCCGAAAATGTGCGGATAAAAAGATTAAGTCCATCAACTATCAAAACCTTACTATCACGATGTAGGTTTTCTTGTTCTTGTTTTTCTGTTTCTATTTCTTGTAAAAGTCTTTGATATTTACGGTTCATCGTAACAGTTCCATATATTATTTTATCAATACTAATATACGAAAAAAATATGACATTGCAAAATAAAAAAAAGAGAATCATACGATTCTCTTTGTATAGTTTTTAATGGATTATCACACAGATGTGGCATCGGGAGGAATCCCTAATTTTTTACTTATACGGATAATGCTTTTTCTGACCTCTTTTGATTCGGATGGTCCCGCATATTCAGCTGCATATATCTGCAAACTTATCAATTCAGATACCAATTCAAAATACGATCCACCCTTCATTTTTATTATTAGTTGTTCTAATGGTTCTATTAGTGGTGCAGCTTCAGCATGTGCCTCAGTTCCCCCTAGTTCTGCTTCATACCGAGTTTGAGCATAGTCTCCAACCAATTCATTAAAATTCTTATATTGATATTGACCGTCTGGAGACATTATTCCACCCGGTGCATTTCCGATAGGCGATATTCCACCCGGTGCATTTCCGAAAGGCGCTTCATTGATTTTTTTGTTAAACTTTTCATGTATGGCTCTGCCCTCTTGAACCAAATCTTTTAATTTTATTTTCTTACCCATATCAGACACTCCAAAAAAAAATTATCCGTTTAGAAATAAATATGGGGATAAAGAAATTTATCCCCGATATAATTATACTTCATCTTGTAATAATGGTTCATTTGAAAGTGTTACATCGTCTATACGAGCACCATCCAGTTGTTGGTATTTCATAATTACTTTATCAGCAATTTCATCATATACTATTTCGTATAATTCAGGATCACTCATAATCTTTTCAACAAATTCTTTCGATTGAAATTTAATAACTTCACCCGTTTTTTTGTTTGTCCATGAATACCAAGCACCAGATTGAGAGACAAGATTGTGTGTTTTCATTACAGTAAGCCATGATGAATAATCATCAATACCACTATCGAAATACACTTCGTATTCGCATTCTCTCAATGGAGGACCACAACGATTTTTAACTAACTTTGCCTTAACTCTCGAACCAATTATTTCATCACGACCTTCTACCTTTGCCTTAATGGCACCGATTGAAGAAAGACGAAGACGAACAGAAGCATGGAAAGGAATACTGCGCCCACCAGGAGCAGTCCAAGGATCAGAGAATGCCGGGGCATTTAGTTTCTGACGAAGTTGATTCGTGATAATCAAACAAATACGCTCTCTACCGATAAGATTTGTAATCTTTCTCATTGCCTTTGAAATGATAAGTGCCTTTGCCGTAGCATAACCATCCTTATCAAAGTCTGCAGCCATTTCTGTTTTAGTGGATGCACCGGCTATCGAATCAACTACTATCGTTACCAATCTATCTTTATCGGATGAACGAACCTTATCAATGATAACATCAACTGTTTCAAAAATATCTTCTACTGTTTCCAATGGAATGTATAACATATCTTTTAAGTTCAAACCGATTGCGGTTAGATATTCAGTTGATATTGCATTCTCGGTATCAATATAAACAGCAAGACCACCTTTCTTTTGTGTGTTAAGAAGTGCATGGGCTGCCAATAGAGATTTACCAGATTGTTCGAGACCTGTTATTTCAGATACACGACCAACAGGAAAACCACCATACTTACGATTGGAAATGGCCAAATCCAACATGGTTGAGCCAGTTCCCACCCATTCTTTTACTATCGTAGGTGCATCACTATCACCTTCAAGAAAGTAAGCGGTCTTAATGTTTTGAGTTTTGAATTGTTTGTTTATAGTTTCGGCAATGATTCCACCGAGTTCATCGGAAAGATCACTCTTTGATTTTGCCATAACATACCCCTATTAAAATAAATCATCAAATGTAACACCGACATCTTCAGCAGATGTAGATGTCTTCTCACTCTTTTCTTGTTTGTAATTGAGGTCTTTTGTTTCTTCTTCTTGTGACGAAGCACCCATCCAAGTTTGTAACTGAATCTTCAAATCATCATAAGATGGTTCTGGATACAATTCTGTAATTTGTGGTTGTGACTTAATCTTTTCAAGAACTTCTGCACTTTCTGTAATAGGTGTTTCTTTTGGTTTAACACGAATACTTGTTTCTGCATAAGTCTTACCGGCTTCTTCTGGTGACTTAACGGTAACAACAATGTCACGACCAGATTTTGGATCAGACAAATCACCGTAATCAGGATCAACAAAGAAAGCAAGTAGTTCTTCATAGATTTGTTTACCAAATCCCCAAAACTTTACACCTTCATTTTCTTGACCACGAACAATAACAGGAACATAGATACGCATTTTGGGTTCCAATTTTCTACCCATTACCCAATCTTCTTTATCACCAGTTTGTTTAAGTTTTTCTGCAAACTCAACCACTGGATCAGGACGACCAAATGATGCAGGAGAAAGAATAGATCTCTTACCCAAATTGTAATGGAAATACAATTCGATAAACGGATTTTCTCTGTTGTGGATGTAGGGAACAATTCTGATTTGGGTTTCACCCGGATCGGGTTTCCAAATGTTAGATGTGCGATTGTTTGTGTTTTTTAGAGAGTTCAAACGACTCTTGATTGCATCTAGGTTAATAGCCATGATGTTTCTCCAAATGTGTAATAAATAATGTTTAATCGTTACTAAAAGAATGTTATGTCTAATAGAACAATACTAATATATGAATTTAATGTTTAATAAGCAAGCAATTTTTTTATTTCTATAAATAAATATGGGAAATCCGAAGATTCCCCATTTTATCATTTATTGTAGTTCATCAATTTTTTCAATCTTTTCACAACACCTTCTGGCATTTTTTCCACATTGAATGTGTTGGCAACCCAATCGGGTGCATCATCAGTTTGAGGCATAACATCACGCTTTGGAGCACCTGCAACTGGTGGACTTTGTTTCTTCAATATCTCCACATTACCCCAAATGTAATCCGCAATCGCTTCTGGTGTATCGCCCTTTCCGTATTTCTTAAATACTTCAACAACTGGGTCCTGTATGTTATCAATTACATATTTTTTCAATTCACTCTCACCAACTGTAAAAAGATTTACACCGCCACCGGCTGCAGTTGGAACAGTTCCGGTTTGAGCAGCGATACCAATTTGTGTTGCTTTAAGTGCTTCGAGCGGTTTTTTAATATCTGTTAAATCAATAGCTTTCATCTTCGCTTCTGGATTTATACAGAATACTTGTGACCAACGATGATGTCCGTCAATAACAAACTTACCACCGCCACCAGTTACTATCGATCTACCACCGGGAGCAACAACACCGCCTTTCAAATTTGCCTCTGCACTTGCAGCATCTTTCAATGGATATGCTAATGATTTGTCCATAACAACTTCATTTTGTGTTGGTTGTAAATCTGTGCAAACCGGAGTAATTGCAGATGTTTTAACAGGTGCAGTTCCAGATAATGATTTAATTGCATCAACAAATTTAGGATCCTTTATGTTATCACCCAATTCTTTTACAAATGCAACATAATCTTTTTTAAGAATAGTTTTCAGTTCTTCTTGTGCCTCATCTTCATTGAGTTTCACTTTAACTTCTTTAACTAATTTTTTCAATGAATTTTTCATTAGTAATCTCTCTAAATTGTATTAACAAATTCTTCTTGTATTTTAAGTTCTTCTGCAGATGCTTGACCAGTTTTACCCCAATCTGGAAGAACAGACATTATATGAAATGACTTAGCACTTCTAACATCTTTCATCCACTTTCCTGCCGTTGGATTGTCTTTATGTTTTAATATGTTTACATGATTTGCACCAGGAAAAACATATAATGGCATACCACTTTCTTTAGCTAACATTACAGAGTGTTTTAGTGGAACTATATTGTCACTACCGCCGTGAATAATTGCACCGTTTCCACTAACTTCCGAACCAGTTAGAGTTACAGTTGGCCATTGTCTATTCCATGCAGGAGCAACAAGGTAAACGGTATCTGGCTTTTTCGCACCCATTGATAATGCCTGCAGTAGTATTGCTCCACCGCGCGAATAAGCAATCAATGTGCTCAAGTTTTCTTCATTCAAATAAGTAATTGCCTTTTGAATATCATCATCAGTTACTTTAGTTGAATCTGAAAAGGCAGGACATCCAGTATCTTGATCAGGACTTGTCCATTCCACATTACAGGTATCAACTCTCATATCTTGTGGTTTCATTCCGAACCCGTGAAAGGCGCCCTTCTGTATTCCCATTTCCCTCAATATATCTATTAGTTTTATCATACAACAATTTATCTATTTGATAACAAATGTGTTCTAACAATTTCTTTTATTTTTTTACGAAGTTTATTTTTCAAACGTTCTTGGACTTTAACATCTTTTTCGGCAGAAGAATCTTCTTCTGGCTCAACATTGTTATCAACTTCTTCTTGAATTTTTAATGAAATTTTCTCGGCAACATGATTCAATTCGGATAAAAAAAGTTCAATTACTTTATCATCTTCATCGGTTAATCTTCTTTTGATATAACCAGATATTTTTTCTGTTAATTTTTGAATTTCTTTTTCATGGCGTTCCTTGTCTTTTTCAGCATATGACATTTTTTTCAATGTATTAACTGCCTTGTAAAGAGCCACTAAACTCGAATTATTGTAAAATCTAGCGGAAATAGATTTTAACGGTTCTTTTCCTTTCTTGTAATTATCGGAAGACAGTAATTTCTTAAACCAAGACTTTACTATTGAAGGGCTTTCATTTGGAAACAAATATGTTATATTCCCTTTACTCTTTTCTATAACAGACACCGCGTCAATCAATACAATGTATGTGAATGGGCTTATAGCAGCTTCTTGGATTGATTCTTTTATTATTTTTCGTTTCATATTTTACTCACGGTATTAAAGTTATTTTTGAATCTCTTTGAATTAGATATAAACTTATACTTGTTTTTTTGTTAAAAAAATGCAATTTACCAGATATTGGTTTTTTATATTCATAACCTATGGACTTTAACGCATCTATTATTTCGTGTTCTTTATATTTCGATACATCTATAACATTATCTGGAAGCATTGAAATATCGGTCAATTTCTTTTTTAGATCTTCAAATATGCCATCAAAACCACTTGATTCAGTTACAATTCCTTTTGTTATGAATGTATCTACAAGTTTTTTTGTAATTTCTTTTATTAAAGTTTCTTTTTTAATTTTATGTTTCATTTTTGCACTTAATTTATTGATTATACTACATAGTAATAAATATATTTTTTTAATAAATTACCAGCTATAAACTTTAACCAAGAAAATTTTTACTACACGGAATCCTTCTTTATTCTTCAATAAAGCAGAGTTTCTATATCTTTCCCATTCGATAGGGTATTTTTTATCGAGAATACCATTATTTAGATTCATTATTAGTTCATTGAGAGCATTTATAGTATAAATGGTATTTGTTTCACGTTTTTGATGAACCATTATTGAATTTGGTAGAAATTTTTTATATGTGTCCATCACTATATTATAGGAAAGGATATAATCATCTTTTATTTCAAAAGATTTCAAAACAAATATCTTATTATTTAATATAGAAAAATTTGATGTTATATCTTCAATACTTTCATCAAGTTTGTATTTTTTAGTAAAGGTGCATACCAATTGTGTCTTCAATACTTCTCTCTCGTTTTTTATCAAATATCGTCACTATTATGTGGATTATTTGCATCTATTGGTTTTCTTCTTATTTTTGGTTTACTATTATTTTTTTCAAAGTAATCCATCATATGTTCGACCATTTTATCATCTTTTATATTTTCCATTAAAAGTTGTTTTAATTCATAAAGATGATAACGATCCTTGAAACTTGGAACAGATACGCCAATTCTTCTACTCCATTCTTTTGCAATTTCAAAAAAGTCCATAAGTAAAAACCCTTTCAATGTATTTAATAATCACTCAATATAAATATGTTTCTAAATTTGTTTAATGTGTCCAAAGTCATCACCAGAGTAAATTTTTACTGACATATTATCTGTCTCAAATGCAGACTGTAATATATGAATTAAATTCATTTCTTCTGGATGAATATCAAAAATAAAGGCATCATATAGATACATCATAAACACAGACTTCTTATTCTTCAAATGTGGCAAAATACTTTTTATCTTACGGACATTATATTCCGTTTCTAATGATTGAAGAACATAGTTGAATACTTTATTTGGTGTTGCATCTTGAATATCACTAAATCTTTTTTCATAAAACCAAGATTTCACTAACCCATCAGTTTCATATAGAGAATACATTTCATCTATAAGTGCTTGAACTGATCTGAAGAAAGTGTGGTTCATAAATTCTGGAGTTATTGTCCCATATATGTTTTGAAATACCTTTCCTTTGAATTGATCATAATCAATATCCATGTGTAAATCATTTTGTATTTGTTCGTATGGATGATATTCAAATTGATAATCTAATATCTTTGCCAGAAGTTTAATATGAAATGCATCATAATCAAATTGAACTATCTTACCGTCTTCAAATCTTGAACGAATTTTATCTCTACTACCATCTTTCTTATTCATTGCAGAAAAATTAAAACCATCCCAAGCATTACTTGGTCTACCAGTTGCCGTATACCACATATAGTTTTGTTTCTTGGTTTCATCACCGACAAGAATATCGTTCTTTTCTATTTCATGGAATACATTTATGAAATCATTACAATAATCAATACAATTTTGATCAATAGGGTTTTCTATGTAAACTCTCATAACATATTTTGCAATCTTTCTCGCCCATTCAAATTGTTTTGAAAGTGGTATGACTTGGCCTAAATCTTCTATCTTGTAAAATTTTTTTGCAAGTATTTCCATTCCTTTTGGATAAAATTCATGTGGGTTGATGTGGTCTGATATGTAGTAATGTAGATATGAATTTACATCAATTCCATCGGTTATATTGTTATACACTAATGTCTTTTTATTGAATACAAGGGTTTTGGAATGTAAATGAATATCTTGTAAACTAATATCACTATCAATTTCATCTGGATGTGTAAAGTTGATATATTGTTCTTCTCCATCAGTAAATAAAAAATACATACCGATAATACTAACATCAGACGGGTGTTTGTTTGGGTTGCTTATGATTGGAATGCAAACCGAAGGTTTTTGTTGGAATTTCATAGTATATTTTATTTTGAATATAGATAATCACAAATATACAAACTTTTTACATAATTTCAAAATAAAAAATTATTCATATATCGTTAATTCTCTAGGACTACGAAGTATTTTTTTGATGATCGGATATTTTGGACTATATTTTTCTATTATTCGCAAATTAGTATTTACTACACCAGGTTTAGTTAATATACCATTTATCAATATATCATATTCTGGTCCATTAACTTTCCATGGAATAACAACCAAACCATAAAGATATTGATTTATACCACTAGCATTTGTAATGTAGTTTGCAGATTGAGATTGATCTATTTCAAAAAAAACACGTCTTGGTTCATTTCGTTTGAATACAAAATACCGATTGATGTGTCCATTCTGCAAATCTTGATCCGTTAATTTACGTCTAACATATCTAGGTGCCCTATATTTGTAATACTGATCTCCGGTACCATCTTTTACTTTAATTCTGTCACCAACACTATCAACCATAAAATGCTTCAATTGATAGTATTTCGATTGTGATTCGGATAATGGTCTAAACCGTATTAGTCTTCTAGATCTCAACCCATCCCAATCATATCCGGAATATATTTCACCAGTTGTGTATCTATGATAAAAACCAACATATTCTTTGAAATCTTGCATATACATATACTCGTTACCTTTCGTGAAAAGATTACGAATTATCTGGTCTTCTGGATAATATATTTTAAGTCTTGTTGCCATATTATTTCAATCTAGCCGCCGTATTTATAGTAGTTTCCCATGTTGCTGAATTTACACTATGACTTATTTTTGTTATGGTGAAAAACATTCTCCCAGCATAGCTTGACGGTAAAAGATTTGTTGATACGGCCTCACCAAATTCAAATCCTGATACACCATCAACTGTAACTGAAAAGTCCACCGGATAAAGAGCACTTTTCATCCAGGAACCATCAAATGATTTTCGCAATGACATCAACGCAGATCTATATGCATCTTCCCATTGTTTATTTATACCATAACTCATTGCTTCTTCTTCCAATTTAGTTATAGCTGCACCTGGACCAGGTCCTGGTGTTTGACCACTAACAGCAACATCAGTTTCTTGATTACCACCCCTAGCGGCAACAAATGCAGCAGTAGTAATTGGTCCAGGCGGTTTGCATGAAATAGAAACCGTTTTTATCATAGGTCTTCCTGCACTAGCAACAAATTTGAAAGGACCAACATCATCTTTGTAATTTGCATCTTCAACAGAAATAACTGCACGCGATACTCCAGGGCCACCACAACTATTACTGTCTTCTATTACAGTTGCATGCCAAGACCAATGATCGCCGGATGCCTCATTTATTCTTTTACATAATTCATTCAGAAATCCTAATATATTTTTTTCATTATATTTTGTTTGTTCTTCATTAAAAAATTTACGCCAAGTTTCTCTAACATAATCCACTCCCAAACAAACACTACCGATAGCTGCCCATTTTGCCGATTTTGTATATGGTGGTCTACCGAGTGCCTCTATTTTAAGTGTGCCATAATCAACTGGACCCCAGATTATTTCAGTTGGAAATGCAGATTTTAAGTGAGGATAACCGTCTGTTAAGTTGAATTTTATATCAACACGTGTTACATTACCTATTTTTGAACCCTGAAATTGATCATTTATGAAATCTTCTATTGATCCAAATTCAACAAACCAATACTTTTTAACAATAGGTTTTGTTATTTCTCCAGAAGTTCCACCAGGTGGCGGTGTTACTGTACCAGAAGATCCTGCTGTTCCAGAAGATCCGCCAATAGGTGGTATAACTTCGTCTTCTGTTGGTGGATCTGGTTGCCATGGAATACCAACGGCATAATAAAGCAGTTTTTCTCCGGAAGCAGGTGCTGGGTGTGTTAAAACTTGTCCAGCTTTTACTCCATATAATTCCTCTGGTGAACCAGGTGTAGGTGGTGGTGTTCCTGATCCACCACCCGATCCAGCTGTTCCAGCCGATATTGGATCTAAAACTGCCATATCTTGATCTATACATGTAACCAAATTAGTTCCAAGAATGGTTAATTGTTTAGGATCTAAAGGAGCAAATCCAGCACCAGAAGATGTTGCACTACCGGGTGCAGGTGAGGGTGTGGCTGGTGCGGGTGTGGCAGGAGCAGGTGATGGACCGGCGCCAGCAACTCCAGCAGGCGCGGATTTTTTATTTTGTGCACCTGGAGCACCAACAGATATTGTTGCAGCAGTAACACATTCAACTGTAGCACTAACTGACATATCTTGTTGAACCGACCAATTAAAACTGAATATAATTCCACTAAATGCAAATCTAGATGCACAAGCTGCTTTTGCATAAGCAGACCATCCAAATGATATTGATACATTTTTTCCAGGAACAAAATAAGCCCCTTCAATTGCACCCAATGCCATTGAACTCATATTAACTTCTGGATATACTGTAAACGAGAATGAACCCTTTATCAATGATCCAAGTGCTCCCTCATTGAAACAGCTGATTGAGTTTAACAATGGTAATTTAGGCAAATGTCTTCTGGATGAATACAAATCTAAATCACCGTTTGAAGAAGACATTAGTGGACTTCCGGCAAAACCAAGAGATGCGCCACCACCGCCTATTCTACCCCAAGATTTTTTTCCATAAGACCAATAAAGTGCTCGTTCACTTTCATCCGCAGATGATCGTATTACTCTACCGTATAAAGCTGCTCTAGCAGCAACTTCACCTGCAGCAGCGCCAGGTGGTTTAACGAATGGGCTTCTTATTCCCAATGAATATGCCATAACTTATTTTACCTTTCTCTATTGAATGAATTAAATAGGGCGGTTATACCTTGATATTCGTCATAATATGGTATTCGTATTACTTTTCCAGGTGGTATTAAAAGAGTTCCCTTACCTAAATCATTTGCATGAGCAATGACATACCAAAGTGTTTCATCGGAATAGTATTCAAGTGCAAGTAAATCTAATCTATCACCTTGTTGTGAGATAATTTGAACATCTTGCATTCTTGTAAATTCAGGATAAAACAAACTGGAAAATCTACGAACAGTTCTTTCTGTTCCATCTGGATTTATTTTCTTTGCATTTGTTATTATGCTCGTTTGGTCATATCTACTTGGCATAAAAACCTCTATTATTTATAGACAATTCATACCAATAAATATGACCAAACTCACAATTAAATCATTTATTAAATACTATATTTATGGTGGAACCGGACCTGTAAATGGAACACTTGAACCCGTTGGAGCAGTTAAAATAACACCAGTTGCAGCATCAGCTATAACAATGCTCTTTAGAACTGGATCATTTGTTAAATCATCTGGAACTGGATTAGCAGACGATGTTGTTGCAATCAATGCAACATTAGTAGCACCAGCTTCTATTGGTGTATATTCCTTAGCATCCGGATCAGTTATTGAAACATTATCAAATGTTCTGAAATAATTAACAACCGTATCTGGAGTTGGTATAATACCATCAGCAGTTCCTGCAAGGTCATCATCATACAATTGATACATTGTTCCGTTAAATTGTGGTCTGTAAACACCTATTACAGTAAATCCAACAGATACTTGAATTGTTTTTGGCAATTGCAATACGCCAGGTTTAGATGCGTTTGCAGATGAGCCCGCCAAATCCCAATCCTCTTTCAATTGTGCAGTTTCCCATGTTGAACCAACATTATCAAAACTATATGACAATGAATTTATGAATCCAGGTGTTTTTCTAAACAGATGTCCTATATTTAATCTGCATAAAGGACCTCGGATAAAATGACCAACATACTCTGGAGCAGTCCAAGATGCAAGATAATTTAACTTACGCCAAGTTGCTTTCATTTCATCTCTTGATCCTATATGTATCGTGAAACCAAAGCTAACATCACGTTCATAATTATCATACATATAAACTGGATCAGCACGACCCATGTATTTAACAGCAGACCATCCTGGTTTATGATTATCAGTTATAGTATCAAATGCAGCTCTAAAAACTATTGCAGCTGCTTCTTTACCCTTTATCCTCGCAGTTGTAAAGTAAAATTCTATCAAATCTTGTGCACCAGGTAAACTTTCCGCATATCTTCCTGTTTCATATACATAATCACTATCAATTTTATTAGTGCTACCTCTCTTAAAATCTATAATGTTTATTCTATCACCTCTAAATTTATACCCTTGTCCTTTTTCTTTTGGAACGGCATATTTCCCACTACCTTTTGTAGATTTTTCGTAGAATATATTTGATTTGAATGGTAAGTTTCTTTGATTGCCGGGTTCACCTTGTTTTCCAAATCCATGATTTTTTTCAAGATTATATTCATGGTATCTTGCAACCTTAGCATCGGTTGAAAAATATCCAGGTGCAGTTCCTCTGTTTCCATCAGTATTATCCACATTATCTATATCATGTCTGAAATCGTTAAAGTCATGTGATCTACCACCCGTTCCTCTTTTTGCCTTTTGTAATTTACTATATGCAACAGTTGAAAATTGTTTATGTGGTGCATCCACTGGTTTTTGGTTGGATGGTGGCACAGAAGCAATAGTTTCTCCTTTTGTAAAACCTAAATTTGTTTTTCTTAATCTTTCAATAAATGGAACATATCTAGGATTGAATACATCTTTCTGTCTAATCAACCCAAGAACATTTGGTTGAATATCTAATACACCGTTTTCATAAGAATATGTAGATGTATCATTTTCGTATTTAGATCCGGATTCTATCAGGTATGACAATGCAGTTAATATACCACCAAACTTATTACCGGTTTCATTATTTTGTTTCTTCAATCTATTTGCATATGAATATGTGTCATCTGATCCACCGTCTCCAACCGATGCACCGGCATAGTATGTTTGAAACTGTGCAGTTTCTGGATAATTTGCAAGAATACCGTCAGTTCTATAATATGACAAATACGGATGACTAGCACGATTTATGTCTGTTGATCCCATACCCATATATGAATTTGGACCCCTTCCAGCCGCAGATAATCTCAATATCTTCGTTGATGTTGGAGCGGCAGGCGTATCTGTTATTTTTGCATTTAATGGTTTATTTGCTGATGGAATCAACTCACCAAGTAATGCAATTAAACGATTATATTTGTATGGGTATCTGTTACTATCAGATGGTGTATTCCCTCTAGGAATTTTTGTTAATTCACCATTATTCATTGGATTCATTTTAATGGTGGTTATTTCATATTTGTTCAAAGATTGTGCAGTTCCATGTGTAGCCAAAATATCTCCTTTTGGAAACTGCCCCATATTTCTGACGTTATCTATCAAAGAACCAACATTATACACATGATTTATTGGGAAATTAGATTCTTGTGTACCAGAATCATCAGGATCATAATCAACTATTGGGTTCATCTTATACAACATACTCTGACGTTCTTGCCAAAGTTTACCCTTTGTTGTCTTTAACCAATTTTCAATTCTCTTAACATCCAAGTCTCCAAATTCCGAAAACTTTTTGATTGTTTCATTTTTTACAACTTTAGATCCCTGTATACCATGAATTACAAACGGCTGTGGACTTGCACTATCAGTATTGTAGGCGGCATCCGGAAGAGAATACTTTTCATATTGTTCATCCAATGGTGATTTAGAAAAAGTAGATCCTTTAATTGCCCAATTATGCAGATAACCAAAATCACTGGTTTTTATACGTAATTGTTCCTCGTATGGTTCAACATAAGAACCAGCGGGTGCCTTTGTTTTTATATTCGGTATTTGATTGTCAAGTGTTGAATATAAATTACCATTTGCCCAAGGACGTTTACCAAGAGACAAAGGAGCAAATTTTTCAAACTTAGCACGGTCTCTATTTAATTCTAAAGATCCTCGGCGTGATTCTACATTTGAACGATCAACTGCAGAAGCATTCGCATCTAACGATGGGGATATTATAGGATATAATGTTCCATTTGTTAAAGTCATTTTTGCCAAAAATGCAGAACGAACTGTTGAGTTAAAACCAAAAAAGTTTGTTACAGGTATATCAACAACAGATGATTTATTTTGCCCATTTTCTGTTGCGAACGCAGAAAACGATGAATTAAATTTTGTCTGTGTTTTATCCGTAAAGAATGTATTAAATCCTCTAGCAGATTGTGTTCTATTATTCGCTTGAATATCGTCAATATATTGTTTACCTATTGGCTGTCTATTCAATCCAAAATAATTTACAGATTGTGCTTCACTTCTAGCACCAGCCCAACCAAATTTTGAACTGTGTTTTTTATTGTTATTTTTATCAACCAAAATAAATTTACTGTCATATAAAGCAGCAAAACTATGAAATCCCTCTTGTGTGTAAACCCCATTTATATCAAATGCATTTATAGTTGGTGCATCAATTGGTGTTCCAGCCCAAGTATATCCAGATGTTTCGTGTGTATATTCAGTCGCTAATGGCCTTGCACCGCCTTTCGGGAATATGTTTAATGTAAATCCAGTTGCATTTGAATCTGGAAAGAAATTTTGTGGTTGGGGGTATTTACCTTGAAATCCAAAACCTATTGGATATACAGATGATTCTGTTTTATATTCTGTATCAGGATTTCCAGATCCCTTTGGCATTATGTCAAGTGTAAATCCTGTTTGATTTTTCACCTGTTGATCAAAATAGTTTACACCAGCACCAGGTCTTCTACCAGCAAATCCATAAGTAGAAGTTTCGTGTTCGTATTCTGTATCCGGATTACTTGAACCCTTTGGCATTATATCTTGTGTAAATCCAGAGGCATTTGTATTTTCAAACCAGTTTGCAGGTTCTGATGGTCTATTTCCTACAAATGTATAAAATGAACTTTCGTGAAAATACTCCGTTTCAGGTGGTTTGCTTGAACCCTTTGGTTGAATGTTTAACGTAAATCCCGTTTGATTTTTTCCCTCTTTATCAAAATAATCAGTTCCTGCCTTTGGAAATTTACCAACAAAAGTAAATTCCGATGAATCTGGAACATACTTTGAATCGTAGATTTTTGCCTTTCTATGAAACCCTATTGTTGTAAATTTACCACCAATATCAAAATAATTAACCTCTGGTGATTCTTCTGGAGATCCATCCCAATCAAATCGTGAAGACTCTTTTACATATTTACTATCCAACATTCTTGCAAGTCTATGAAAACCAGCAGTTGTAAAATCACTACCCAAGTCAAAATAATTTACCTCTGGAGAATCTGATCTTTTCCCATCCCAATCAAATTCAGATGATTCTGGAATATATTTAGTGTCTCTTATTTGTGCAAAAGTATGAAAACCAACTGTTGTAAATTTTTTCGATAAGTCAAAGAAATCAACCGATGGTGCAGCATTTCTTGCACCATCCCAATCAAATACGGAAGATTCTTCTACATATTTTGAATCATATATTTGTGCAAATGTGTGGAATCCAATTTTTGTATTAGTTGAATTTAAGTCAAAATAATTAACAGCAGGTGCATCATTACGAACACCATCCCAATCAAAAATGGATGAACCGTGGATATATTTGGTATCATATATTTCTGCAAAATTATGGAAACCCGCAGTTGTATTCTTTTTAATCAAATCAAAATAATTAACAGATGGTGCCTGGTCTCTAGATCCGTTCCAATCAAAATCGGATGATTCTGGAATATATTTAGTATCTCTCAATTCAGCAAATGAATGGAATCCTACTGTTGTATTTTTACCGGTTAAATCAAAATAATTTACAACAGGAGCATCTTCCCTTGATCCGTTCCAATCAAAAAGTGATGATTCTGGAACATATTTTGAATCGTATGTTTGTGCAAATGTATGGAATCCCGTAGTAGTTTTTTCATTTGCAATATCAAAATAATTAACAAATGGGGATTCACTTCTAGCACCGATCCAACCAAAATCAGAAGAATCCTGTATGTATTTACTATCATATTTTTGGGCAAATTTATGAAAACCGTTTGTTGTATATTTGCCTAATAAATCAAAGTAATTAACTTCTGGTGCGTTTTGTGATGCGAAACCATCCCAATCAAATCTAGATGAATCCTTTTTGTAGAAACTTTGTAAAAATCCATTAAATGTTTGAAATCCCGCAGTTGTAAATTCATTGGATGAATCAAAGTAATTAACCACAGGTGCCTGAACTCTGTTCCCTTTCCACACATGATCCGAAACATCTAAAATGTATTTTGAATCTTGATATATTGCAAATTTATGAAATCCAGCAGTTGTTTTTGGAATAGTTGTATCAAAATAGTTTACTTCCGGTGATTGATCTTTTGTTCCAGGCCAAGTAAATGATGATGCATCTGGAATGTATTTACTATCATATGTCAATTGAAATGGAGTAAATCCTTCTGTTGTTGATTGCCCACTTAAATCAAAATAATTAACAACAGGAACTGCATCTTTTTTTCCAGGCCATCCAAATGTAGATGATTCAACATTGTATTCCGTTAGTAAAGGAGTTGCAAATGTTGTGAATCCGCTTACAGTCGAACCTTCTTGAACATCAAAGAAATTTACTGATGGTATTTTTATGAAACCATATGCCGATGAATTAGGATTGTAATTACTTATTCCTTTTTGTGCAAATTTAGTAAAACCAAATGAATTTACATCTGGCATAAAATTAACAGCAGGTGCAGAGTCTGCCAATCCAGTCCAAACAAATTGTGATGCACCTACAAACTTTGTATCGTTTAATTGTGCATTAGCATTGAATCCTATTGCGTGTATATTTGTAAAATTATTTACTTCTTGAACACCAACTATTGAAAATAAAGATTGAACCGGTTTCTCATATCTACCACCAGGATTAGTTGGTGTTATTCCATCAAGATTAAATTCACTATTATCTTTTTCATGTATAGAATTTTGTGAATATCTTTCTGATGTTACTTCTTGCAATGGTGTTAATTTATCTAATCTCGATGTTGCAACAAAGCGTATAGGCGGAATATCGTAATTTAATTCACTTTCATCTTCAAAATGATTTGTTCCAGCTTCTATCCTAACTATTTTTATATCTGGATTTACAACCAAACCTTGTTTTATAGTATTTGTTATTATGTTTGGTGTCTGTTCATTTCTATCAAATGATAATTCTTTTCGTAATAGTGATATATTTGGATTTATTACATTGTTGATAGGGGACAATAATTCTGTATCTATAATTGCAGATTGACCTTCTCTGTCAATGGATAGTGCGGTTCTATTTATTACCAAATTTGGATTGGTTATATTTCCACTTATATTGACCAAACCTTTATTGTCTGCAATTGATTGTCCACTACGATCAAAAGACAATACAGGTCTGTTTATTACTATATTTGGGTTGGTTATATTATTAGTAGTTTCAGATAAATTTGTATTTATCTCAGGACTTGTTATTTGACGGTCTATTGATAAAATTGATCTTTCTACTGAAATGTTAGATTCTGTATTATTTTGGCCAGGCGTTGTTCTATTTATTTCTATATCTGAATTGGTTAGGTTACTTGAAAGTTGTTCTCTACGTATTTCGGAGAACTTTGACATTATACTTTCCAATGGCGCAGAACCCAATCCTTGACTACGAATTTGTGAAGTTTGAGGTGAGTATTGTGAAATAGAATTTACCAACAAACTTTCTAATGAAGTTTTTATTGGATCAATACCAGCATTTGCAGCCAGTTCTTCAAGATTTCCTCCCGTTGATTCTGGTTTAATTATATCATCAAATTTGGTAGAATCCAATTTAGATGATATACTTTTAATGTTTGGTTTTTTTATATCATCAAGACCTGTTGATCCAAGTTTTTTAGTAACATCACTTGTTTTTGGTTTTTGTATATTAGGAATTTGTTTTATTAAACTGTCACTAATAGGTTGAACTGTTGCAAAGTTTTTAGCATTAGTTGCTTGAGAAGAATAATTTGTTGCTTTATCTTCACTAGTAACTTCCGATCTATATTTTGATAAATCTGATTTTAGGTCCATCAATGACATTAAATTTCCTCGTTATACCTTTTTAGTATAAATATGAAAATACTAAATTATTAAACCCGTCTTCCGTTACCAATGTTAGATGTTATGTTATAGGATTCTTTCATATTTAATGTAGATTTTATTTCTTCTATTGTTCTTTCACCAATGTTAATATATGTTGGTTGATTTGCGGCAGAATTTAATATATTTGCAATGTTATCTAATTTTGCCTCAACATTGGATAAGTTAATAGCAGGAGCGGAGGCAGCACCTTCACCACCTGATACCAAGGCAGATGGAACACCCATTGGTGTTTCTGAAACAGTTGATGCTCCTGATTCTGATTCTCCACCACCGAATAAACTTTTCATTGCTCCACCAACCGAACCCATTATTCCACCAGCAATTGATCCTAAACCACCACCCAAACTACCAACTATTTCACCTATTTTTTGGAAAGGTTCTAGTAACGCAGATATTTTTGAATCTATGCTTTGTAACACCAATAATTCAGGTGATTCGGCTTGCCCTTCTGCGGCACCACCGCCCATTGCGTCCATAGCAGCACCAACTTGTTGTGTTGCACTTGCATTAGCAACAACTGAACCCTGTGGTAATGATACAACCTCAGGTCCGTTTTCACCAACCAATGTTGCTCCACCTTTTTTGATAATACCACCACTAGCAGCGGCACCTAACATTTGAACTTCTTTCTGCAATCCTTCAACATCACCATCCATTGCCAATTGTTGTGCACGAGATCCATCTGGATAATCCTTTGGATTCATGGATGGACCACCACCCTTGGGGCCCATATACGCTTCATTGGCAGGATTCAATGCACCGGCAGATGCGGATTTTATAGGACTTGCTGATCCACCTTTCTTTGTTTCTTCTGCCTTTTTTTGGGTTTCTTCTTCAGCTTCATCGCCACCGATTCCAAAAAAAGAAAGAGCTCCTGAAACTTTATCGGTTATCTTTCCAATTGTTCCCATTAAATTATCAAACAATCCGCTAACTAAATCAAACGGTGCCATGATGAAATCTTTAATACCACCGCCAATTGTTTCTAAACCACCCATGAAATCGCCGCTAAACATTTGCACAATTCCATCTATAACGGTAGATACTAAATCAAATGGTGACATTAGATAATCTAATATCAAACCCCCTATATTCATAACATAGTCGCCAATATCACCGAATATGCCAGTTACAAAATCAAAAAAGTCACCAACAGATTTAGTTAAATTTGTTCCAAATATGGCATCTATTGCACCTGCAATGGCTGTCAAAATTGTTTTAGGCAATCCTATAAACAAATCATATATTATTTTACCAACACTATCGGCAGCACCCGCAAAATCACCAGTAAATAATTTAACTATACCAGTTATCACACTTGCAAAAATTTCAATGGGTTTAACAATAAATGCGGCAATTATAGTTCCAATCATTGTTATGACTGGTTTCATTTTTTCAAATATGCCTTTTATCGTGTCCATTATGCCCGCAGTTTCTTCGCCTTGTTTTGAAACAGGAAATAATGGTTCAAACGCTTTTTTAACGGATTCAAATACTTCACTAAATGTTTTTTTCAATAATTCAAATACATCGAATATAGGCGTGATAGCAGTTTCATATGCTATTTTTAACGGTGCAAGAAATGTATCTAAAATAGCTTGACCGATACTCATAAAGGTATCTTGTATTGATGTAAATATATCACCTATACTGCCAAATGTATCTCCTATTTCCCCACCAGCACTTGTGAAAAGCGAGAATACCGATGAAACAACATCAAATATAGAACCAAGTATTGTAAATACTATTTTGAATGGTGCTATAATTGCATTGAAAAGTATCTTACCCAAACCAACTACTATATCAAAAATTGGAGTTAGTATTGCAAACACACCATCCAATGCTCCGGTTATGCCACCAGCGGCATCACCTGCATCAAATAGACCATGTATCACATCAATAATTGGTGCAATGAAAGATGTTATCTTTTCCTGAATTTTTGTCATAATATCTGCAAATTGTTCAGCCATAGTTGCCGCTTCTTTTTCTTTTGCCATTTTTTCGATATATGCCTTTTGTTCGGCACTAGATGCCTTTTTCATTTCTTCTGCAAGTTGTTCTTGATTCATATTTTGCAATTCTGTTATTTTAGCAGAATCCAATCCAACATCTCTGTATTCTTGTGCCTTTGTAAGCATTTCAGTCATTTCTTCAACAGTCATACCCATTGCATCTGCCATAGATTTTTGTTGAAGTCTATTCATATTTTGAAACTCTTCCAGTGATCCAGCTTGATTCAACAATTCATCTTGCAATCCAGCAATGTCACCAGCAAGTGCAAGTTGTCTTGCAGAATCAAGATTTAATTGTTTACCAGTCAATACTCGGGCTTCCATTTCTTTTGCAAGTGATGATTCAATATCAAGCATACCGTCACCGATTGATTGGATTCTACCCAAATCTGTTCCAAGCATTTTTGCTTTTTGTGCTGCCTTGATAAGTGATTCCGTTCCACCTTTGAAAGCAACCGATACCGATTTTGGAACAGAAGCAAGTGTCTTCATTGCCTCTTTATCCGTCATCAATCCTTTTGCAAGACCAGTTCCTTTTTTGACAAGAGAACCCATAGATTCACCAGTCATAGTTGCAAGTGCCTTTATATTACCAATTTCATCTGCACTCATTCCAAATTTTTCACTCAAAACAGTTGCATCTTTAGCAAATTGTTCAAGTTCTTTATTTCCAGATTTTATTTGAGAAGCAACATCCAATCCACCCATCAATTCACTTACAATACCCATACCCTTGGCAACTTCTTTTGAATTTACACCAACGATTCCCATTTCTTGTGCCATACCTTGAGCAGCTTTGAAAGTTTCTACTGCATCTTTTTTGGTTCCACCAAATGCCTTTTGCATATCGGAAACCGCCTGGTCAGCTTTATTAAATTGCTCAACCATTGTATCAAAACCACTTTTTAATATGGCAACCAAACCTGCAACAGCAGCAACCATCAAAACTATAACTGCCTGTGGTCCTGTCATAAGTGTTTTTCCAAATGCCTTGGCACCATCTGAAAGTGCAGCCATACCTTCTGATCCACCTTGTTTGAATCCGGCAACTACATTTGACATAGTATCGCCCAAATTCGTTTTAATATCTTCGGATAATTTATCAACACCAAGAGTTTTTGCAATCATTTCGCCACCTGGTAAATTTTTTACGGCACTAGACACCCCATCTATTAAACTCCCTATCGGTGACGACTGTATTGCGTCTTTCATCATTTTTGTTGTTTCAAGCACCTTTGCCATGTCTTGAGCCATTTGCTTATTAAGCATATTAGACTCTGTTTTTATGGCAACTTCTTCATTCAAAAAGTCTATTTCTTTTTGTAATAAAGCAACCGTTTCCATATTTCCAAGGTTTTTCGCAGTTACGAGTTCTATGGCAGCTCTATCAAGTCCCCTTTGTTCTGCTGCAACGCTTAGTTCTACAAATTTACCTTCACGGGCGGCGGCTTCAGCAACAGCTCTTTCAGCCACATTTTTTGTTATCAATTGTGTTGTATTTGCAAGTTCTTGAGCTGCTCTTAATACTTCCCCACCTTCTTTTGCAGAATTTTCAGCGGATAATTGTAAAAGGTTTGTTACATCATTTTGTTGTTCTTTTACCTTTAACAGTTCTTCTGCATATTTTTTTTCATCCCCTATTGATTTTACTACATCATTGTAGGTTTCCAACATTTCTCGCTTAACATCACTTGCCTTTTTCAATATAAGTTCATTTTCTTTTTGAGCTTTTAATTCCTCTGTCTGGATTTTTTGAACTTCACGGGTTGTTTTTAATGCATCTTCTGCATTTTTATTGGATCTTTCTTGTAATTCTGCTCGTTTTTCATCACTTTCTAACACTTGTCCGGTTATAGAAACTATTTGTTTTGTTACCCCTTGTCTTTGTTTTTCTAATTCTAATGATCTAGATTGAATGTTTGCAACTTCTTCAAGATTCAAAACATCAGCGCGTGAAAGTGTGACAAGTTTATCACGGAGATCAATAAGTTCCCGTGTTATATCAACTTCTTGTTTTCTTAAACCGGCGAGAGCTTCCGCATCTCTCCTTGAAATATCTTCTGCCATAGTTTCATTTTATATTAAAAAAAAAGGTTCGTATAGATAAATATACGAACCATGATTATTTTACCGGGTAAATGTTGGGACTGGCCTCTTTCTTGCATTATATTGTTCTGTGTCTTTTTTATTTTTTTCTTCCATTATTTTAACAATTTGTTTTATGTAAAATCGTCTTAAATGTATTGGTAGATTGTAAACGTCATTCCAAGTAAATCCACCCTGACCGTAATAACAAAGACTAAAAATTTCCTCATGCAATCCAATTCTATAATTAGGATCCAGGCCAAAAAAATGAAATCCCAATCGGGATATCCATCTCCTTTACTTCACCAGTTGCATCTGAAACAAATGTATATGTTAAATCCAAATCTGGTGATATTGATTTAATATACTGTCTTAATGCTCTTGAATCTGCTGCAAACAACTCATTATCAACAAAATTATTTATAGCAGCTCTTCCTGTCTCACCATCAATTGATGTAATAATATGTTTGAGTCTTGTTGTTAATTCCCTATCAATTCCAGTTTTCATACGATTTTTGTTCATGGCCTTTACTTCTGCCTGAACTTCTTTGTCTAATCCATGTGTCATCAATCGGAATGTAATAACTCTTTTAGATGTAGGCAATTCAAAGTCAAATTCATTTTTTCCTGCCTCAAATAAGCTATAATCGACCTCCTTGTGCTCGATTTGAGTTAAATCTATTGTTAATTTTTGTTTTGTTCCAGGAGAAAATGGATCATCTACTTCAACTACATAATCTTTGCCATAACCTAATATACGAGCTGCAACCATAATTGCGTTTTTATCACCAGTGTATAACTCATTATAGTTGATAGGTGTAACAATCAAAGACTCAAACAATTTATCCAAAACAACACCCTGTTTAATTAGATTCTGTGATGTTAAAATGTCTTCTTCTTTTGCCGTCATATACTTCATTTCAATAACACCGGCGGCCAATGGACTATCGGGAGGATAAATATATCCCTTGGATGGCAATGGTATTATTTCAGTAGGGAAATTTGTTTTTTTAACAGAAGTCTGTTTATGTTCTGCCAATAATTGCGCTTTAATATCAGCATCAGATAGTGGTCCTTCTGTGGGTATTTCATACCCGGTTGGAATTTTTGTCATAACTAATCCTATAACATAGTTTTTAATAAAACGTTTTAATATACAAGTATAAATATGGGTATACCGAAAAAATCAGTATACCCGTATTTCAATTCAATTTCAATATAATAATAAAGATTGTATTAGTATTGAAGGATAGCATAGTCATATGCAAGTGTCAAAGATATTTCAACAAATGCATCGGATGACCAATCCATATCACCAAATGTTGTGCCAGTGATAAATGCACCTTTGAGTGTCCATTCTTCAACTTTATCACCAACCGGACCAAGAATGTGAAGTGTTATATCTTTCTTGTAGAAGTCAGAATAACCATCACGACCTGTTACGGATTCATGTGATAAACGCACCCATTCCATTACTGCTTGAGCAGCAGACGGAACAATAGGATCATACAATTTAATTGAAACATCTTGCCATTCACCCTTTCCCTTAACTTTTCGTTTCACATTTATATGGTCAAGCGTGATTGGGTTGAAACTGATGTTTGGTCTACCTGCACCTTTAACCAAATAGGCAGGAACGCCTTCAACATACAGAATAAATCGGTTCTGTAATTTTGGTTCAAACGGTGTGAAAAAAATTTCATTGGGATCGAGTAATTCAGCCATTTATATCTCCAAATTAAAAATGTTCTTTTACATAAATATAAGACTATTAAAAAATGTGGGGAGTGTATTTCAACTCCCCATTTATTTTAATTAAGCACCAGGGAACGCAGCACCAGTAGACTGAATGTTGAAATCAAGAATGATAAATTCAGCGGTCTTGGCAGGTTGTAAGAACAACTGTCCATAAAGGATGTTACGGTCAATGATGTCAGGTGTATTGTTTGATTCATCCATGATAACACGGAAAGCATACAAACCTTGTCGTTGTTGGATTGATTCAAGATATGGTGTCACAATGTTCAAGAAACGAGTTCTTGTTTGTGATGTGTTTTGTTCAAACACAAGGTATCTCGTAGAAGAAGCAATAAACTTCTTGGAAGCAATCAACAAACGGCGAACATTGATACGGTCAAGTGCAGATGGGCGACCTTGTAATGTCTTTTGACCCCACACACATACGCCTGTTGCAGGAAAAACTGCAATAGGATTGATTCTTGCCTCATACAATGTATCTCTTTCTGTTTGTGTCAATCTTGATTTCACTTCAACGACTTCTGTTAGTCCACCACGATTCAAACCAGCAGGAGCAAACCATTCAGCAGATACACGGTCATTGAAAGCGATTACACCCGGAAGAACAACTGATGGTGGAACCCAAACAGGTTTGTTTCTATCCATATCTATAATTTTAACCCAAGGATAATATGTTGCAGCGTAGTTACTGTCAAATCCTTCTGTTGTTGCAACTGCGGTTGCAATGTTGTCATTGATACCAGTTGAATCCATCACATAGAAAGCATCACCACGGTCTTCACATATATCTTTAGCATATGATGTCAATGCGGAATGCAATGAGTGAAGAATACCTGGAGTTGCAATCATGTTAATATCAAATTCGTCTGCATTAGAAACTGTTGCGACTGCCTTCTTATATGAAGTATATCCGGTTGTAGATGAATTTGATATATCAAATCCTTGTGTGTTTCCGGCTTCAATATATGAACCAAGTTTCTTTTGAAGATTTGGTTTATGACCATCGAATCCACCCTGGAAAGGCACCATAAATTTACGAGAATCCAGTGCAGTATTTGTTGTTAAATCTATTGATGAACTATATGCAATTGCAGATGTTGGGAAGTTAGCACCAGGATCCTGTTGGTAATCGCCCAAATAGAAATCTGTATTACTACCAGTTGTTTGGTTTGCAATAATTGGAAGTGGTCTCAAATAATTAAAGTTATCGGTATTTACGAAATCATAATTGAATCCCCAATAAACTCTCCTATTGTAAGAACCACCTGCTGTTTGTGCAGATACATAAGAAGCTGCAGCAGGTTGTGAAAATCCACTTGGTATGGGTGATGTTAAAGAACGGAATCCGAATGGAACAAGATTTGGTGATACACCACCATTAGCAACTGCCTCTGTTGCTTCAACACGAAGATATTTTGATTTATTTGAATAGTCACCATTTACGATAACTTTTCCATCATCATTTACTGTCAAATATCTATCACCAATAACTCTTGTGATATATTTTGGAGAATTTGGATCAAGATTACACTTAAATTGCTCTACCACAGATGGTCTCAAATCATCATCTTCACTTGTAAATGGTGTCTGTGGGAGTTTAGATTGATCAACAAATCTAACAACAACATCAAAGTCACCGTATTCAGAACCAGCAATTGTGCCAGCAGGACGAATGTTAGATATACCAACTTTAATCTCATAATTTGCATGAATACCATGAGAAAGTGTGTGGAAACGGAAAAGATTTGTTGCTGAACCACCAACTTTTTGAGAAGTGATATATGGTGTAGATGCTTCAAGATAATCATTTGTGAAATCCCACGGAGAACCAGCTGATCCTGTTTCCATAATAATTGTGGTTGATGGATCAGATGCAAGTGATGACGATGCGGCTTTCTTAAAAGCAACATAATTGTAAACTGCATGAGTTCCATAGGGATTATATCCGAACATATCACCAATATATGCTGTGCTTTCTGGATTTATTGATAGTGAAAATTGTTGTCCATTTTCATCGGATGCATTTGTAAATGCACTTTGATCAGTTTGGAATCCACCGGAAATTACAAGATTGAAACTTCCACTTGCATTTGCAGATATTGTTGATTTAGCAAATAATGAAGTTGCATCGCTATCTGTAACAACAAATGTTGGGTGTAAAAATGATATTAACTGTTTACCCCATGAACCAGTTGCAACAATTGCAATAGGATGTTTAACTGAATATCCACCAGATCCAAGAACACGAACAATAGTCGCACTTCCGGCATTATTTAAGTAGTTTTTTGCAGTGTAAGGTAAATATGATTGTTCATATGTTCCACCAAATCTAGTCACAAAGTCACTATATCCTTCAACTAGAGTAGGAACGAAGGCTGGTCCTTTTAGCGTTGGTCCTATCAATGCCGCACCAATAGCTCCAATTCCTTGTGGAAGAAATGAGAGATCATTTTCATTGGTAAACACTCCAGGACTTACAATTCTTTCATTAGCCACTATTTTCTCCAAAAAATTATAGAATTAAGTCTTCATATAAATATGAATGAAAAAGTCCAAACTATGATTTAGATGGGATAAATTTTCCAGAATCTAAATCTAAAACACCATCACCATATTTTTCATTTAGTGACTTTACCAAATCAGTTTCTTCTTTTTGCAATCCGTCATATCTTTGAAAAAGTTGTTCACGTAAACTGTTCATCTGTTCTAATCTTTTATTCAAAATATACAATTCTATTTCAACTTGTCCAAGTTGTGCAGTTGTTGATGCATACTTTGATTGTAACTCTTTAACAACAGTAACATCTTCTTGTGAAAAATCTTTTTCCATAACAATTTCAGCATTCTCAGCCATATAAAACCTCGTTTAATAATAAGTAAAATAACACATATAAATATCAATCATTTTCTTCAGGATATACTCCTGGTGCTTTTCCTTCTGAAATTGCAAACAATCTCTGTTTACGCAATTCCCATTCTCTCAATCTAGCGGCAGCATCATCATTCAAATTACCAAATTGTGATCTACCTGTTCCATCACCCAATCTAGAACGACTTGGATCCTGCATTGAATTTATGTCACCAAACAGTTCCGAAACAAAATTTATTCTATTCGGTGTAATGAGTCTCTTTGTTGTTGATTCAGCTGCAATGTGTTTTGGTAATAGATAACCATGAACAACTATTTGAAACGAAGCTCTGATAACTCTATCTTGTCCCGTTGTATTATTATCCTCAATTGCAATAGAATCCATTATAGTTGAAAACTTAAAATAATTTTTATCACCGAATGCTTGGCCGGAATACCAAATAAAATTTTCAATTATGTAATTTAATTGATCCTGATATTCACACCATACTATGAAGTCATATGAAAGATCAACATAATCAGGCATAGGTGTAACAAAGTATTCATACGGTCTCTTTTTACTTTGTTGTGTGCTAAATCTGTCATACGGTGCAGTTCTATTATATCGTTGTTGCATTACATATGCAATTTGATTTGTTGTTGCAACTTTATTTCGTCTCAAATCTGAACGGAATGATACACTTGATCTTCTAAAGGTTATCAAAGGAACAATAGTTTTTCCTTTTTTATCCTTTAGAAATCCGTCTTTTTGAATGGATGCCCATTTTTCTGCATTTGCATAAATAGTTGGAACGGATATTGATTCAATTCCATCCTCAACTTTTATCATCATCTTTTGATCAACAAATGATTTAACCGAAAAATCTATATCATATAATGTTATACCAACATTTCTAGTTTTATCTTTATCTCTACGGGTTTGTAAATGCCTACCTTTTCCTAAATCTTCTCTGGGATGTTGTTCAGAATTTACATCATCTATGAAAGAATCCCTTGTTCTTCTTAATGGTGGTTTTCTATATTTACTAGAGTTCTTCATTATATGTTTCTCGGTATATCATTATTATCGTTTGGAATTGCAGATCTAAATTCTTCTATGTTTATTCTAGACCTTCTCGTCAAGTGAGTGTTTGCTATAATAGATACATTATGACCCCATCGTTCAGTAGCAAAAGAATAGTCAGGATTTTTTCCACCGAAAAATTGATTTTCTTGAATTGCATCAACTTCCCAAAAATCACCATTATATTCTATAACATCACCAACTTCAACAAATATATCAACTTCTTTCAAATACTCTCGTATAAATGCAAAATTTGCCGCCTGTTGATAGTCTTGACCAAATTCAGTTCCTTCATATGTTTGTGGTTGATAATCTACCAATGCCGATATTTTTATTGGCAAATGATATACTTTCTTATCCGATTCATTATACAAATTTGTTTTTGTATCTTCTATTGATAGTTTGTAAATAGCAACTTGGGTATCAATTATATCAACCACTAATTCCATATTAAATTTATGAACAAGTCCTGCATCTCTTTGACCGTGAAATAATGGCATTTTGTTATCCTATGTAAATCGCTAAAGGTGTCCCATTCAAACTAGCAGCAAGTGCCTCGGTTTCTAATCTTTTCGCTTCAAGTAATTTACTTCTTGTCATTGTATCTAACATTGTTCTTAATTGATCCACTAATGCTTGTTTTTCTGTTCCAGCTGCACCCAATAAATCTGCAGCATTTAAGGTTGTTTCCCCATTTGGTATAGGTATGCTACCATATTTACCTCTAACATACCCCAACATTTCTTTTGCTAATGCCAATCCAAATGAATATATCCAACTCTTTCCAACAGAATTTATTTGTGAATATGTCATAAAATCATAAGGAGCGTTTGACATATCAGAAACTTGTCCATTTGGATATTTTAATGGATTACTTCTTTCCTCTTTTACAATATATTCTATCCACAATTTGAAATCTTTGGTTGGAACTGGAAATATCCTCAATTCATTATCTATTATTTCAAATGTAAACGCAGATTTACGCATCAAATCGTTAAATTCTATGGCCTGAATACGCAATAAATCTGCATACATAGGCATTAACATAAAAGATACACCAGTGGAATATGCACCAAATCCAAATGTATCAAGCATTGCCTGATTGCCTAAGTATGGATCATAAAAACGAATTGATGCTGGTGGTCCATAGTGGTGAACTTTTTTAATTTCTATTGAACCAGATGGAACCTTTACATCACGAATGAGTGTATCCAAATCATATCGTTGTTTACCAATTGTTATATCAATAGATGACGAATAGAATTTAACATTACCGTTTGTAAATGTTTCGGATCCATATTCTGTTGCAAGTTGAACAAGTCCACCCATGTTGGTTGATATGTTTCGTTGTGTTAAATTTGATCCAGTTGATGATCCCATCAAACTCAAAAGATTTTGTTGTATATTGAATTGATTTACATGATAGGAATACTCATAAACTGCTTCTTCAAAACATGTATAAAAATTTACATCTTGCAATTCAACATCAACGAGTGGATAACCTAATCTTTTAGCACACCAATCCGCAAAAGGATCGGCTTCTGCTTGAAAATGCGCATCTGCATCAAAAGTTCCAAACGGTGTACTACCCGTAGTAAAACTTGAACTACCAGGCCAAATAGGAATTTCAGTCATTTACTTCTCGGTTTTTGTTTCTTCAAAATACTTCAATATATCATCAACAATAGGATGACGGTGGTTTGTTTTTAATTCATATACCCCCAACCCATTTATTTTATCCTTCATATTAAATAAATATGGAAGACCAGAATCTTTTTTCTGTTTTAAGTCTATCTGTGATATATCTCCGGTTAAAATCATTTTTGAATTTATACCAAGACGAGACAATATCATTTCCATTTGTGGTTTAGTTACATTCTGCGATTCATCAACTATCACACAAGAATTTACAAATGTTCTACCACGAAGAAAACTAATTGGAGCAATTTCTATTTTATCTTCTGCCATTAACTTTTCAATTTTTTCTTTATGATAAAGTTGAAACATATTTGCCTGTATAGGAGACAACCAAGGATCCATTTTTTCTTTTATATTACCCGGAAGAAATCCCAAATCTTCATTCGATACCGTTGGTCTTGTTATTATTATCCTTTCTACTTCACGATAGAAAAAACATTCGAGAGCAATTTGCGTTGCCAGTAATGTTTTACCGGAGCCAGCTTTACCAACGAATACTGAAATTGTATCACGAAGAGCATCTGCCTTTATTCTTTTTTGTTCCTCATTAAGAGTAAGTTGGAACTGTATTTTATTTTTAATAGTTTTTCTTCCTTTTTTTATACCCGTTGTGTTAAGACTTGAAAGTTCTTCTTCACTCAACAAATGTTCTTTGTTATTAATTTCCTCGTTATGTTCAGAACTCATACTAGCTCCTATAATAATTTAGAAAGGGTGTCTCCCATTGATTTTACGTCAGCTTCAATTTTGGAAAATATATTATCCAATTTCTCAACTTTATGGGTCCATTCAAAACCTACAATAGCGATAAATTCCGATCCTTTTAATATCGGATAAACCACTGCTGATTTAGACCCTCTCTGTGAAAAAAATGCTTTAGTAATTAAGTCCTCTATATTATCTACAACAGGATATACCGCCTTATGATTTACTACATCTTCAACGAAGTTTGAGTAAAGAGACATCGGTAAATTTTGATATTGCTTAAACTCCGTGCTAACCCCTTCATCGAGTGATTCAAATGAGGTTGAGAGTTTGGTCATTGATTTGCCTGTTTTGTATTTACCACCGTTGTGTCTTTGAAGAATAAATGCACGCTGACATTTATATTCTTCTAACAGTTGGTCTAATATGGTTTGGATTAGTTTGGAATGAGAAATCTCTCGGTCAATCTTTTTTTGTTTATATTCACCGTATTTGTATTTTAGGAACCAAGAAAGGAAAACACCGAGAAGTGTAGCCATACTGGATACCGCCAATTTTATTATGTCAATATATTGAAGTTGAGTTTCCATTTGTAATAAATAGCAAAGTGATAATAAAAAAGGGTGACAAATGCCACCCTTGATGTAAATTTATTTTTGTATAATTACTTCGCAATATAAATTAAATTTCCATTCTTTATCTTAAATTTTCCATATGGTTTATATGATTCCTTAACACCTTTTCTAATTTCACCTGCAACATCACTTTTATTAACAACATCAAACAAATTAATTACTATATTTGCACAAGTCCAAAGGAAAAGTACGGTGTGTATATGATTTACTATTTTTACACCGATTCCTAATCCAGGAAATAATATACTTGCAACCATATCTACCTGTACTTCTTCATATTTTTTCTTTACATAAATTTCAACAAATTCACCGAGCATTGTTCCAAGTAATTCAAATGCAAATGCACCAGGACCACCTATTTTGGATGTAGCGTCTGAAAACAATCCAAGTATTTTTGGAGCAGCTGCTTTAGCAACAACTTGTCCTAATTTGGCAAGTGGCATAAAAACCCATTGTATCAATTCAATAGCATAATGTATTACTTTTTTTAATGCAGGATTTTTAATAGCATCGTCAAGGTGTTCCACTGCATGACCTTCCGAAAGTCTGTTTCTTCTTTTATTTCTTTGAAGCAATTCTGTAACTACTTGGTTATTTGAGAGTAATACATTTCTTTTATGAATTAAACTTTCCAATTGAGGAATTGCATCCAAACCTTTTTGTGCTGCACTTGCATCTACTTTTGGTTCTTCTTGTATATTGCCATTACCGGCCAATACTTCTTTTTCCCAAGTTGGAGAAGTAACCCATGATGCATACCATGATGTTGTCCACCATTTGCCAGTTTGATATAATTCTTTCATTTCTTTAACAAAGTCTGGATCTCCAATTATTTTTTTATCTTTCAATTTACCCATAATTTCATCTGCAGAAATAGATCCACCTTTAAGCATACCACACAATTTATCTAAACCATTTTTTGCAGAATTGATTACTTCTTGAACCAACTCTTTGAACTCTGCCCATATCGCCTTCAATTTACCCCATCCACCGGCAATAGCTTCTTTAGCTTTGTTACCCAATCCTTTCAAACCATCCCATATATCGCCAAAGAATCCTTCTTTCAATCTTAATTCTTTTTCTGATGAATTGGATATAATTCTTACATTTCTATCCAAAGAACGAATTGATGATTCTGTTAATGATTTTGTTTTTGTTTTTGAAAATAATACTTTTAATGCCTTTTGTTCATTTACTGTAAAAACTTTTGATTTTAACAATGAGAGTATTGCTTGTTCATCAAGTGATATTGCACCTTTACGAACTGTGTCAAATCTTTTGAATGTATTTCTCTGTGAAATTTCTTCATTCATAAGATTTAATAGATAATTTGTGTCTTTAATTACTGATTTCATATTTGATTCCAACGGTTTGAGATTTATCACAATATATTAAATAAATATAGAATTAAAATAAAAAAACCCCATAAAAATTTACGGGGTTTGATTTCTTAACATTGACTTAACTTATCTTCTCTTTAATTTACTATTGAGTATTTCAGCAACAATTGGTTTAAGTAATCGTGTTAATTTTTCTTGAAGTCTTTGTTTTTTAACTTTCTTAACATAAGATTCTTGTAATCTTTTTTTATTTTTTGTATTATATTCAACAAGTTTTTTAATTACAGATTCTCTCAATGGTTTTAATCCACGACGCATTTGATAATATGATTCCATTTTATCTTTTACATCTTGACTATATGGTGGTTTAATATCTATTTCACCAGCTGCAATCGCCTTAGCAACGGCATCAACTTCTTTACCGTTAATAACTGGCATTTCAATTCTTGCAGGTGCACCTGGCATAATATCTTTTGGCAATTTATCTGCATTCGCCATTATTGTCTGTTTTCCCTTTTCAAAATCACCATCGCCCAGTGTTTCCATTGCCTTTGTTACGTCTTCTGGAGTTATTTTATTCTCTCCGGCTGTAAAACCTTTTTCTTTCCATTCGTCTATCAATTTTCCAAATACAGGACCTTTGAAATCCGCGATGTTACCCTTTCCAGCATTTCCACCACGACCAAATTGACCGACTGTAATGACATTTAGAGCACTAACAAGTGCTTTGCCTGGAAGTTCAATTTGAGTTGCCAGTATCTTTGCACTAGGATCAGCAAGAAATGTTGCTGCCCACCTGTGGTGGCCATCCATAATATATGGTGGACTATCACCCGAAACTATTGATTCCAAATCGCCTCCAGGTCCACCAGTAAAAATACCGGTTTTATTTATCATACCAATTGCCATACCCAATGCCTTTTCAGGAATAATTTCAGTTTGTGCAGCTTTCAATTCACTTGCCGAAAATGGCTTTTTAGATCCAGGAGCAGCATCGTCTTTTGGATCACCGTCTTTTGTTCCTGCACCGATAGCGACCTTTGCCGCATCTTTTGGAACTTTACTTAATGGTAAAACACCGGTAGTTCCTAGAATTTCATCGTCTTCAAACAGTCTTCTCTTTTTGTTAGTCTGTCTCATATCAATTTCCCATTATTACTAAAAATTACATATTTGTAAAAAGAGTGATCCGTTTGAACACTCACAAATAAATATGTTTCAAAATAAAAAAAACAAAAAAAGAGTGAGATTTTTCTCACTCCTTTATTTTAAGAAGTCCATTCAAATTTGCTATTACCGGTGTCCCATATTTTCATATAACCAATTTCATTCATTATTTGACTTTCAGTTTTATTTTCATCATATCCCATACCAATCAGTTTATGTTTTGCAAATTGAAATCTATTAAATCGTCTCTTTCCCTTTGCATAAAAATATCCAGGTTCGGTATTCCCACTAAAAGTAAATCCAATTTTAGTATACATATTACCAAGTGACCAATCTCTATTTGCATACGATAAAATACGTATAGGTTTATACTTCAATATAAAATTATTTAGTAATTTACTAGCGCCACCAACAACAACTGTATTTAGTTTGGAACTAAACCTTAATAATTCCCAATTATCATCCTTCGATGTATGACCAACAACTTTTCTCAATTTTCCAAATGTCATTATAGATACCAATTCGTTATCATAAAATAAACCAATTCTTACTTTTGAAACACACGACCCCTGAATATGTGTTTGGTTTAAGAATATCTTTGCTTCATTATCACCAACTTCTCGTATCTCACATTTCCTAGCATATATTCGTTCATCCGCCTTATTTAACAATACTTTAATCATAGATTTTACAATTTCTTGTTTTCTAACCCACCAATCTTCCCAAATATAAATCAATCTATATCCATGATATTCCATTTCTTTTAATTTTGAAATATGATATTGTCTGTTTTTGTATTTATCACTATGAAAGGTTAATCCGTTATACTCAATACCGATTTTTAGATTATGATTTATTATATCAATTTCCTTACCGTGTAATAAAGTTATATCATTTTGTAAAAAACCATTTTTCAATGAATTGACATACTCAAATAATTCTTGTTGTGCAGTTGATATTTTGGGAGAAAACCTTTTGCCGTCTCTTTCCATTCTCTTTATTGCACTCTCCCTCATTTTCATTCTACTATCAAATGAACGGGATTGGACACCAACCTGCAATGCAGTATTGTGTCCCGATAAAAAATCTCTAGCATATATTCTACCGTTGGGTGTGACTATACCGCCTTTTATTATTTTAACATTATTACCACATCCGCACTTACAAGTTGGTGGTATGCCATTAAAACTATGTTTGATGTGGTAATCCACATAGTTCATGTTATGATTTGATATGTGGTGCATCAATTTTTTATGTGATTTGAATTTAACACCACATTCCAAACACAAAATATCACCGGCATTATCGGATAGATTTTCTTGTATTATTTTCGGTCTAAATTCACCAAATTGATCCACATATTTTTTTGTATTGTAATCTTTATGTTTATTTTGTAGGTGAGTTCTAAACCCACCTACTGTAAAAATTTGATTACATAGTTTACAAGTGACGGGTGTTTTATCGATTTGACGTTTCATAATACCTCTAATATAATTATTATTCCTTAATATAAGTATTATGTTTTTAATTTCAAAATGATATTGCATAAAAAAAGGAGTGAGAAAAATCTCACTCCTTTTTTTCGACTAACCCATTTAAGATTAGATGTCACCCAATGAATCGATTTGGATTAAACCATAAAATTCAGGACGAACTATCTTTTTCGCATAACGAGTCATCACGCCTTTTCTTGGTGTGAAGTTCGTTGGGTCGTATACCAACGGTGTCATTACGAGTGGAATGTATGGAGCATACACAGCACCAGTTTCGAGGAATTGTGTTCCACGGAAACCTACAAGAACTTGATTTTCAAGCATATAAGGGTTCTTGTAAACTGTGATACGGCCATTCAATTGACCAACTTTTTGAACACCCATTGCGAATTTCATACCTTCACCATCAACTGCATAGCCAGGCATTGATTCAAGTATTGTAGCAACTTGTGGAGAACATACGAGGAAGTTTGCACCACCACGAAGTGTTTTCTGATGAATTGTGTTAGATACTTTTTGAATCTTTGTGCCAAGTGTTTGGAACCATGTTTGTTGGTTAAACGCAGAAGCAGCAGCTTGGTTTGTAGCATAGTCACCAAATGCACTTGTAGCAGCATCATATGTGCGACCGATACGGGCTGACCATCTTTCTGTTGTTTGTGCATTCTTAATCAACATATCAAGAATTTCCAAATCAATTTCTTGTGAAATGTATTCAGACAACATAGATGTCAATTCAGCTTCAGCATCAATTGAGTGATATGCATTCAAATCTTGTGCAAATTCAGGTGTCCATACTGCCTTCAACTTACGTGTTTTAGCAACAATGGATTCTGAACGCAATTCGAGATTCAATTCAGGAATATCAAGGTTTCCGCCAGACAAACCATCTTCAAAGTCACCACGACTTGTAGCAGTTGGTTGTTTCTCATAAGAGATAACTGCATTCACAGGAACTGCAGATGCGGAGACAACAAAAGTTATTTGAGTGTTTGTTGCATTTGTTGTTGTATATTGTGGGAAATAACCCAAAATACCAGAACCGGAAATCTTAAATGCACGTACTGCCTCAAAATCTACATCTGTGAAAGATGAAGAAAGTGCAGTCAAAGTAAAGATTTTACCAGCTGCAAGTGATGCAGAATATGCATTTTCAAACTCTGTATCAAATTGATACAACGAAGGTGTTGAATGTGATACTGAACCACTAGCAACTCTTGCTGAAGTAAGTTCTGCTGAAGATGTTACATTCAATGTTGCAGTTGTTGCCTCATTGATTGAATAACCGAAACGACCTGCACCATAAAGACCACCTGAAGGATCAGCGTCTTTTGCATCTCTACCAGTTACACCAAATACTGAATCAAGTTGTGAATCTTTGCCTTTACCTGTTTCAAATCCAGGTTGTGCTGTACCATATTTGAAATCCAAATAGAATACAAGACCAGAAGGCAAGTTCATTGGTTGAACAGAAACAAAATCTTTGGCAGCAATTTCAGAGAAAATACGGCGAACCAAAGGAAGTGCAACACCTGCCCATTCTTCTGAACCGGCTGCGGTACCTGTGCGGTTAGATTCGTCAATAAGTTGTTTTGCTTGATTTTCGAGAAGAACCGCAATTGAGTTCTTTTCGTATTCGTTTTTCAAATTATCAAGAAGACCAGTTTTTGCCCATTTATTGACAATTTGCTTGTTTTCTTTGATAAGCGCCTTGTGGGGATTCCCAGAGGCATTCAATAAAGATTGTATACTCATTTCTTTTTCCTTAAAAAATTATTTCAAACCTGCTAATTTACGTAAACGATTTGCCATCATATCACCTTCATTCAAGATGTTTTTTGATGGTCTTGTGCTTGCTGTTGGTTTAGAAGCAAAAGACTCTTTGAGTTGTTTAACTTTTGTTGTTCTAAACGATTCAGACAATGTTGCAAAAACCAATTTGACTTCACGAAGACTTGATGCACGATCAAAGTTTTCAATTACAGTCATTTTTTGTTTTTCGCTAAGTGAGTGCTTGCGGAACAACTTGTTAGAGAAAAGCAATTTTGAGTTCAAAAGATTGACTTCATTGATTTTAGAACGCAAGAAAGAAATAACTGCATAAGCTTCACGTAGTTTTGATTCCGCTACT
>Ga0172367_10001251_pt1 | contig 37579 bp, 20 predicted proteins | sample Lak10m_FD_114542 | JGI IMG/M metagenome (GOLD analysis project Ga0172367, IMG submission 114542) | Freshwater microbial communities from Kabuno Bay, South-Kivu, Congo - kab_022012_10m | ecosystem: Environmental > Aquatic > Freshwater > Lake | place: Democratic Republic of the Congo: South-Kivu... | reverse complement strand
GTCGGTTAACAAAATTCGAAAGGAGAAAACAGGCTTACGAGCTCCAGCCCGCCCAAGTCGGTTAACGAAATTCGAAAGGAGAAAACAGGCTTACGAGGTCCAGCCCGCCCAAATCGGTGAACGAAATTCGAAAGGAGAAAACAGGCTTACAAGGTCCAGCCCGCCCAAATCGGTAAACGAAATTCGAAAGGAGAAAACAGGCTTACGAGGTCCAGCCCGCCCAAATCGGTAAACGAAATTCGAAAACAGAAAGGAGGCTTTAGATACAAATATAAATATGATACCTCATCGAAGATGACCTGCTTTTTCAGGTCATCTTTGGGTTTAATAATTTGTATCGCCTACGAATGGATTGAATTTCTTTTCTGCGCCTGTTGTGGTCTCCAAGCCATGCCCGCAGAGGAGTCTTGTTTCGTCGGGCAGGGTGAATATCTGGGTGCGGATGCTGTCGACCAGCGTATCCCAATCTCCACCGGGGAGGTCGGTGCGTCCCACGCTGCGGTTGAAGATCAGGTCGCCGCAAAAACAAACCTTCTCTTTTGCGACGTACAGAACGCACAGCCCTTTTGTATGTCCGGGGGCGTGACGCACTTCGAATGCATTGGAACCTAGTTTGAGAATTTGCCCCTGCTGGAAGTCGATGGTCGGCTCCGGTCCTGGATCAATGTCGAAGCCGAACACGGATCCGCCACCGCCTGCCCGCCAGAGGACATGATCATCGGGGTGGAGCGCGACCAGCGGAAGCGGATTCAGCGCATCTGCAATGGCGGCAGCGCCCCCGATGTGGTCGAAGTGGGCGTGCGTATACCAGAGATGACCGATACGCCAGCCGCGCTTCTGGGCGTCTTTGAGAATGATGTGCCCGTCCCAGGCTGGGTCGATGACTGCCGCTTCCCGCGTTTCGGGGTCGGCAACCAGGTAGGAATTCGTCGAAACAGGTCCGAGTGTGAATGTAATAATTTCGAGCATGTTTGCAGTTTCCGATTTATGATTTTGAATTTACAGGTTGTGGTGAAAAGAAATAACCGACCAGAATCGAGACGCCGATCAACCCAATTGCCAGCGGATAGACCAGGAACGGATCGCGGTCGAAGATATAGCCTGCAATTGGCGGCGCGATGATGAAGATGATCGAGCTGACGGTTTCCATCGTTCCGTAGGTCAACCCCATTTGCGAATCGTGAACCAGTCCGCGCGCCTGCGCCAGCGCCATTGGGCGCGCAGCGCGGAACCCGCCAAGCAGGAAGTAGCCCAGCATGAAGATGGGCATGCCCGTTCCCAGCCAGATCGACGCGGCAAACAGGGCAACCAAAAATTGGGCTGCGAGAAACCCCGCCCGCGGTTTGACTCGGCTGAAGGCAAACGCCAGCAGGGAATTTCCCAAAGCGCCGGCGGAGAAAACCCAGCCAGTTTCAGTCAGGGATAACTGACGCACGCCTTTGAGAAAGTTGGGTGTCAACGGTTGGGGAAGATAAGTGGCAAAGATGGCAAGCGAAAATACCAGCACAAAGCTGATGAAGCGCGCGTTGTTCCACAGGCTGGGCGGCGGTGCGGCTGGGTCGTGTCTATCGAGCGGCTGTGATTCGATGAAAAAGATAAGTGTGGAAGACACGACGAAAATCCCGAAGGCAACCAGGTAGCTGGTTCTCATCCCGTAATTTTCGGCAATCCAGCCGCCGGAGGCGGGTCCCAGCGCCATGCCGAGGTTATAGGTTGCGGTGGTTAGCAGGAGCGCCGTGCCAACCTCCCATTTGCCGCGCGCGGCGGTTACATAACTGCTGAGCGGAGAAGCCACAAATGCGGTTACGCCGTATAAAAAAAGTCCCGCCAGGTAGAGCGGCAGGCTTTTGGCGATGCCCATCAGCAGGGTCGAGATGACGCCCAGCAGCCAGGCGGTGATCAGCAGCGGGCGGCGTCCGACCCGATCTGCCAGGTGTCCGCCGGGGATGTGGGTAATCGCCATGAAGAATCCAAAAGCGCCCAGGGCAAATCCGACCTGTTGTTTGCTCAACAAGAATTCGCTTTCGAGGCGAATTGGCACGAAGTTGTAGAACATCCCTTCGCCCACCCCCCAGAGCATCAGGGCAATTGCAATGTACAAAAGATTTCGATTCAATTTTTCCTCTTCCAAGTCCCGATCAATTTTTGTGGAGAACCATCAACCCTGGCGATCCACCCGCTCGATGAAGTCCCGCGCGATTTCGAATACCTGCTCCCGTGCTGCGTCCCGTGTGATGACATGCCCCGAGCCGTTGACATAGTGTTTTGTCTTGTCGGCGGCATTTACCAGACCCGCGTAAATATTTTCCATGTTTTCGGGAACGACATAGTCGTCATCGGCGGAATGAATCAGGCACACGGGAACTGTGATTATGGGCAGGGCGGGGCGCAGTCTGTCGAGCAGGGTTTCCAATTCCGCCGCCGAGCGAATGGGGTTCAGGGGATAGGAAAGATGCTCTTTGAAGGCTTCCCGGTCGAACCACCCGCTGCCGGGGTCGCCCTTGTTCTTTCGGATATATGCCTTGAAATAACTGATGATTCGAATCTGCCATGCGGGGTGTTCCGAGGGCATTCGGTACGGCGCGGACATGGCAACAATGCCCTTCACAGGCTCTTCGAATTTCGTGGACATGAACAGGGATAACGCTCCGCCCATCGAAAGCCCAGCCAGGTATATTTTATCCGTTGCGCCGCGCAGGAGGTTGTAGCCATCTTCCACCGAGGCAGTCCAATCGGTCCAGCGCGAGCGAATCATGTCCTTGGGGCGTGTGGCGTGTCCGCTCAGCCGAATGCCGAGGCAGGTACAGCCGAGTTCGCGGTTGAGATATTCTCCCATCCAGCGCATTTCCTTGGGCGTGCCGGTAAAACCATGTACCAGCAGAACGCCTGTGCGGTTTCCAGGAAAGAAAAAAGGTTCAGCGGTTTTTATGATATTCATGGATATTCCTTGCGCGGGCTTTTTGTTTCGATTGCCGCGCGGCGCCGGTTATTGTATTGGATTCCCGCCTCTTTGGATAGCGATTTTCGACTCTCTTTATCCCACAGAGTCCAGGTATTTCAAGCCCGATCCTGTATTGAATAGCACGACTCGTTCATCGGGTTGGATCCATTTTTGCTCGACGAGTTTTTTCAAAGCGGCGAGTGTGGCGGCGCCTTCCGGCGCGGCGAAAATTCCCTCGGCTTTTGCCAGTTCGCTTTGCGCTTGCATGATGGAACTGTCGCTGACGGCAATGGCTGTGCCGCTGCTGTCATAAAGACAGGAAAGAATAAGATGGTCAGCAAAACTTTTTGGCACGCGCAGCCCCGAGGCAATGGTTTTGGCGTTGACCCAGAAATCGCAGAATGCCGCTTTTCTTTCGAATGCTTGCACCACAGGGGCGCACCCTTCAGCCTGCACAGAAACCATGCGCGGGCGCTTTGCGTTGTTCAGCCATCCAAGTTGTTCGAGTTCTTCGAATGCCTTCCACATGCCCACCAATCCCGTGCCGCCCCCGGTGGGATAGATGATGACTTCGGGCAGTTCCCAGTCGAAGGCTTCTGCCAGTTCGTATCCCATGATCTTTTTGCCTTCCATGCGATACGGCTCTTTGAAGGTGGAGACGTCGAACCAGCCTTCCTTGCGGGCGGTTTCGCCTGCCATGCCTGCCGCGTCGCTGATAATTCCATCCACCAGAATGACCTCGGCGCCTGCGATGCGGCTTTCGGTGATATTGGCTTGCGGCGTGTCCTTCGGCATGTAGATCATGGCTCGCATGTCTGCGCGCGCGGCGTAGGCTGCCATGGCGCCGCCGGCATTGCCGGCAGTGGGGATGATGACCTTGCGCACCCCCAATTCCTTGGCTTTCGATACTGCGGCAGAAAGTCCGCGCGCCTTGAATGAACCTGTCGGATTGCTGCTTTCGTCTTTCACAAAAAGATTGGTCAAGCCAAGCGAATTTCCCACGCGCGGCAGTTTCAACAAGGGGGTATCGCCTTCCCCCAGCGTAACCATGTTTTCCGTTTTTCGCACGGGCAGCAATTCATGCCAGCGCCACATCCCTTTGAAGCGGCTGTGGATTTCATCCCGATCCACGTGCTGGTGCGCGGCGTTCAGGTCATAATTCGCCAGCAGTGGAGACTGGCAATCGGGGCAGAAGGTATGAACTTCTGCGGCGGAATACATGCCTCCGCAGCCGGAACATTGCAAGTCAGCCAGGTACGAGATTTGTTCGGAGATTTTCATTTTGATGGTCGCTGCTTTTGGCAACCCGCCACGGGGTTAGGATGGTTTTTGCGGAGATGGCACAAAGGCTTCCACGCGCGCCCACAATTCGCGGATGTTGATCGGTTTGGACATGTAAACGTCGCAGCCGGCGCTGAGGGCTTTTTCGGCATCGCCTTTTAACGCGTTGGCGGTGACGGCGATGATGGGAACGTACGCCAGCACGCGTTTGGCGCTGCTGCGTATTTTCCGCGCCACTTCATACCCGTCGATGTCGGGCAGGTTGATGTCCAGCAGAATCAAATCCACATCCTCCCTTTCGGCGGCAGCCACGCCATCGAGTCCGTTCATGGCTTGCAGCAGTTTGTATCCCCGCGCTTCGAGCGCGCGTTTGACGAGCATCATGTTATCCGGATTATCTTCTATGTATAAAATATTGCTTCCCATGATTTGTCTCCTCTAGGCGCCGTTCTTGTCTTCGATGACGTTGATAACCTTGTCCACGAACTTGCGCGTGGGCAGCGAGCCTTTTTGATACAACGCCTCGATATGTCCGTTGAGACGGTTGCGCTCTTCGATGGTGATGTCTTTGGCGCTGACCACAACCACTGGAATATCCTTGGTGCGCGGGTCGAGTTTGATCTCTTCCACAAAACCAAAGCCGTCGATGCCGGGCATGGTCAGGTCGCTCACAATCAAGTCGGGCAGGTGTTGGCGAGCCATTGCCAGTCCCTCCCAGCCGTCCTTTGCGTGATACACGCGGTACGACTTTTTCCCTTCGAGCAGCCTGCGGATTAAAAGCGCGTCGTCAGAGTTGTCATCCACCAGCAGAACGGTGGTTACTTTTTCGTCCAGGTTTTCGAGCGCGGCTTGCAGACCTTCTTGCGGCGCGGGGGATTGATCCTTGCTTAAGTGTACATCAACCGCCCATTGATCTCCAAGTACATGCTTTTCGACGGGGAAGGTGTGCCCGGTGCAGTTGATGACAACGGTTTCTTCCTTGCTGATTGTGCCGCTTTTTAACAGCTTTTCGAGACCGGCGTATGCGACTGCGGTGGCGGGCTCCACTGCCATGCCTTCGCTTTTGGCAAGCGAGCGCATGGAATCGAAGGCTTCGGCATCTGTGACCGACTCCATCGTTCCGCCGTATTTTTGGATGATGGTCCAAAGATAGGTGTAGGTTTTGCCGGGGTCGCCTGTCGAAAGGATGATGATGCGGGTATCGGGGATGACTGGCTCGGCAACGTCCCTGCCAGCCTTGAATGCTTGCACCATCGGCGAACACCCTTCAGCCTGGATGATTGCGATTTTGGGGATGCGGTGAATCAGCCCCATGTCGAACATTTCCTTGAAGCCCTGATACACGCCCAGCGGACCCATGCCGCCGCTGACTGCCTGAATGTACCAATCGGGCGCGCGCCAGCCGAGTTGTTCCACAATTTCATACGCAATGGTTTTCATGGATTCACGCGCGGGAATGGAACTTGCTCCGCGATCCAGCAGCAGGTGCTTGCGCTGCGCGAACTGGCTTGCGATTTGTTTTGTCTGGTCGTAGTTGCCGCTGACTCGAATGACCTCGGCGCCAAAGAGCGCCGCCTCGCGCAGTTTTTCCTGCGGAACAAGGCTGGTCATGAAAACCCAGAGCTTGATTCCCGCCCGGGCACATGCCGCCGCGTATGCCACCGCCGCATTGCCGGTGGAGGCAATCACCGCTTCGCGCACATCGCCTTCATTCATTGCCGCGACTGCAACAGCCGCCTGGCGGTCTTTGAAGGAACTTGTGGGACCGTAGCGTTCATCTTTGAAATAAACATGGTCGTGTCCCAGGTTGGTTGCAAATCGCTGTGACAGCCAGAGCGGCGTGCCCCCAGCGGGATAGAGGTCGAGGACGGCTGGGTTGCCCAGCGGAAGAATATCCTGATAGCGCCACAAGTTGGACGGGCGTCCCGGCAAGCCGCGCAGGATGTCCCGTTTGAAGGTTTCGTAGTCGTAACTCGCTTCCAGCCATTGTGATCCGCATTTTGTGCAAACAGCGGGCGTGAAGGGTTCGTAATGTTGTTGGTTGCCGCAAATGGCGCATTGCAGAAATTTTGGCTTTGCCATGATCGTTTTGTACCCTTGGTGTTAGTTGTCTTTTTTGATTCTGGCTTCGATGGGCAGGAAGACATAGAAGATGGAGCCTTCCCCATTGACGCCCGTGCTTTCGACCCACAATTTTCCGCCATGCATGTCGATCAGGCGGCGGCTGATGGGCAGACCCAACCCTGTGCCGCCGACCTTGCGGGTGGTCGAGGTATCCACCTGTGTGAACTCCTGGAAAACCGATTCGAGGTGTTCGATCGGAATTCCGATGCCGGTGTCTTTTACGCTGATCAGCACATTGTTTTCTTCACGCGCTACATGGATCGAGATTTTACCTTTTTCGGTGAATTTGATGGCGTTATTTACCAGGTTGATCATCACCTGGCGCAGGCGGATTTTATCGGCGCTGACTTCCACTTCATGATCCGAATCGGGGGCGATGAAGAGCGCCAGGTTCTTTTCGCTGGCAAGCGTGGAGGTGATGCTGGTCACTTCCTCGATCACTTCCTGCAAGTTGAATTTTTCGATATTCAGGTTCATTTTACCTGATTCGATCTTTGCCATGTCCAGCACATCGTTGATCAGGTGCAGGAGATGCTGCCCGTTCTTGTAGATCAGCCCCAGGTCGTTCTTCATGTTGTCGGTGAGCGGACCGTCCAACTCTTCGAGCATCACATCGGAAAAGCCGAGAATCGAGTTGAGCGGCGTGCGCAATTCATGCGACATGTTGGCGAGGAAGGAGGACTTGAGGCGGTCCAGTTCGCGCAACTGGGCAACTGTTGCGCTCTGTTCCTGGTACAGGCGGGCATTTTGCAGGGCAACCGCGACCTGCAAGGCAAGCGTGGTGTAGATGTTTGCATCGTCTTGCGAAAAGTGCCCGACGACATCGGCTTGAACATCGAAAACTCCGATGACCTTGCCGCCGGAGATCATGGGCACTGCCATTTCTGAACGCGTGTCGGGCAGGTATGGATTTGTCCGAAAATCCGCCTCGGTGCGCACATCGTTGACAATTACTGCGGCGCGTTCATGGGTAGCGCGTGCTACGATGGATTTTTTCGTGTTCATTTGGATGGCATGACCTGTCATGACCATCTGCCTGCCAATCTCGCCTGCGCCTGCCGCAAGCAACAGGGTGCTCCATGATTCATCCGCAAGGTAGATGTGCGCGTGGTACAGGTTGAAACGTTCCTTTGCCAGGTCCACCACCGATTGCAGCAGTTCATCCGGGTCCAGGGTGGTGGATGCGGTTGTGCTGACCACTGCCACTGTTTCCAATTCACGGGCGCGTTTTTCGTTCAACTCGAACAGGCGCAGGTTTTCGACGTGAATGCCGACTTGTTCGGCGATGTTTTCAGTCAGGGCAACCGCTTCGGGCGAAACTGTGCTCAATCCTGCAACAGCCAGTTGACCGATGGCTTCGCCGCGTACTTGCAGGGGTTGGACAAAAGATAAATTTTGTGGAACCTGTGATTCTTCGATTGGGATGACCTGGACTGAGTTGTAGGCGAAACCCAGGGTATCCGCCTTTTGCCTGGTGAACGATTCCCAATTTTGACGGGTCAGGCGGCGGGTGGCTTCTTCGGCGTTGGCGCGGGCGCGTGAGGCATCTGCCAGCAGGCGCAGGTTTTCCACCTGTTGCGCCACCTGACGCGCGACAGCCGCGACAATTTCCTTGTCTTCTTCGGTCAAGGGGTGGTTGGGATCGGTTTTCAAGAACAGGCTGCCGACGTGTTCGTCGAGTACTTTTATGCTTTCCCGAATGTCATGCTCTTCTGGGCTTGAATCGGCAAAGGGGGCGACAACCGCCTGGTCGTATGCGTAGCCGATGCGCTCGCTGTTGCGAATACCATCCATGAAGGATTCCCAGTTTTGGTGGGTGAACTGGCGGTTGGCAGCCAGGGCTTCGGCGCGGGCGCGTTCGGCGGCGGAAAGCAGGCGCAGGTTTTGAATTTGCAGAGAAACCTGTTGGGCAACGGCGCTTGCCATGTTTGCTTCATCCTCGGTCCAGGCGCGTTCGGCGGGCGGTTCGATTTTCACCGCGCCAATGGTTTCACTGCCGACGGTTAGGGGCGCTTCGAGGATATTTTCAGGCGCTTGTGGGCTGATTTGGTTAATCGGCAGGATTTCACTGCCGCTGTAGGCGTAGCCGACTTCCTCTTTTTCATACAGGATGGCGGCTTGGCTTTTTACCGACGCGGCGCGCTGTCTGCTTTCCTGTAACTGGACTTCCAATTCGCGGATGCGTGAGATCAGCGCTTCTGTTTCATTGCCTGCCGCTGGGGTTTCTGGAACCGGCAGGGACGCGGCTTTTTCCATTCCGCTGTCGCCTTCTGCGAACGGCTGCCTGGCAATCTGCTCCAGTTCGGAAAAAAGTTTTTGAACCCGTTTTTGTGATTTCTCATCGGGGGGCATGGGGGCGGTCTCCTGAGCCGGCGGCGCTTATTTCTTGTCTTTCATACTCAACTGGGCAATGGTCATAGGAGCACCCAAGGCGTGACCCAACTCGCGCGCTGCGATTTGAAGCACAGCCTCGACGGTGGTGGCGCTTTGAATCTTCTGGCTGATGGTGTTGAGCAACCCTTCGCGTTCTGCCTGCTGGCGGGCGCGTTCGAACTGGCGGCGGTTTTCCAACACGGTGGAAATTTGCGGAGCCAGCGCTGAGAACAGGCGGATTTCCTCTTCCGTAAATTCGTGCGGGGCTTCGGCTTCCAGAATCAACGCTCCACCTTGTTTTGCGCCCGAGTAAAGGGGAAGAACGGCAACCGCCCGCAAATTCAACCTTTGCGCCAGTTGTAGTGTGGTTGGGTCTGCGCGTTCATCATTCAAGGTGTCGTTGAAGAAAATCGGTTGTGGGCTGACGAATAGCGACATTTCGAGCAGTGTGTCGAAGGTGTAGCGGGTTCCAACTGCGGTGGCTTCGTATCCTGTGCCGTCCCACCAGTTTGCAACCACGTCGAGACTTTCTATCTCGGTTTTTTCATTGTAATTGAATGTGACCAGGACGGCGCGGTTGATTTCTGTGATGCCCAGCATCTTGACGGTCGAAGCGGCTAATTCCTGTAAATCCGCTGCCTGGGTCAGGATGCGGCTGGCTTCGAACAGTTTTTCCGATTGCGCCAGCGCCGATTGAGTCTGCGCGGTCAGGCGCGCGCCTTCGAGCGCCAGGGCAACCTGTTCCGAGACCTGCTGGAGGAAGGCGATGTCATCTTCGGACATGGGAAGCTGTGAGTCGTTGGCGACTGCCAAATCTCCAACGACCTCGCCGCCCAGCACCGTCATTGGAACCTTGGCAAAAAGCCCATCTGTCAAATCGACGGATTCCAGGGGTTTGATTCCTGATTGGTCGAAGATAAAGCCCGCTGGCAGGTCTGCCGTTTCGCGGTAGGTCTTCCAGCCTTCATGGCTGAGGTTTTGGTACAGGCGGTTGATTTCTTCGAGGCGTTCTGCCATTTCCTGTTCGCTGCGGCGCAGGGCTTCTTCGGCTTGCTTGCGTTCGGTGATATCCTGATTTGCGCCGTAGAAACGGAGGATTTTCCCGTTTTCATCCCGTTCGACGGTTACTTTGACCGTGATGTACCCGATGCCGCCATCCGCATATCGAATACGATGGTCGATGGTGGTGTTGTACACTCTTTCGGTTGAATTCAGCGCCTTTCCGATTTCTATGCCAACGAGTTGAATATCTTCGGGGTGTACGAATAACTCGGCATATCGGGCGGATGAGATTTGGTATCCGCCTGCTGTTTCGACCGTGGCATGAAAGATCGCATAGAATTGGTCGTTGAAAGTGAAGAGGTCTTTCTCGACATTGTATTCCCAGTTGGCGAGGCGGGCGGTTCTAAGGGCTTCTGCCAGGCGGGCTTCATTAACGCGTAACGCTTCTTCCACCTGCTTGCGCTCGGTGATGTCATGGTTGACGCCTACCAGACCTATGACATTGCCCTGATTGTCTCGAAGAGGGATTTTTGTCGAGCTTAATTGCCTGTAGGCGCCGGTTATATGATCCAGGATTTTTTCTTCATGGTCGATCAACGGCAGTCCTGATTCCATCAGCGATTTTTCATCGGCATGATATTGTTCGGCTAACGTGCTGGGATGGAAGTCGAAATCGGTTTTGCCTATAACTTCGTCCGTCGTTTTTGCTCCCAACGAGCGCGCCACCGCATCGCTTACCAACAGGAACCGATGCGCGGCGTCCTTGACATAAATCTGATCCAGCATGGTGCTCATCAACACGCGCAGCAGACGGCGTTCGGATTCCAGCGCTTCTTCGGCTTGCTTGCGTTCGGTGATATCCTGATTAAACCCGACCGTCTTTACCGTTCGTCCCTGGGCATCTTTCACCACTCTGGAGCGCCCGGTAACATAGCCTTCCGTCCCATCTGCCCGGATAAACCGATGTTCAAACTGTCCTACATAGTCCGCGTCGACGGTTTCGAGCGATTTCTGGATCTCGTTGCCTACCATATTGCCGGCTTCGGGGGGCATAAATTTGCGGACGTATTCCCTGGATGACATCTGGTAGCCGCCCTCCTGTTCTGCGGTGGTGCGCAGCAGGGCGTAAAATTGGTCGGTAAAGGTATAGGTATCGGTCAGTAGATCGAATTCCCAGTAACCCATTTGCGCGATTTCAGCGGCTTCTGCCAGGCGGGTTTCGTTTTGACGGAGAGTTTCGACCAGTTCTGCGCTGTGCATGGCAATGGCAATCTGTCCACACAAGCCTTCCAGCAGCAGCCGATCGTCTTCGGCGAGAGCGCCAGCCTGGTTGCTCTGAACGTCGAGCACGCCCAGAATATTGTCCTGCCATTTGATGGGTACCGCAATTTCGCCCCGGGTTTCGGGCAGGAGGGGGTTGGGTTTCCAGTCGGGGTCATTTGCCAGGTCGGGGCGCATCACGGTTTCACCCGTGGCGGCGGCGGCGCCGATCAAACCGCTGCCCATCGGCATCTTATGCCTGCCTTCGAGCATCTTTCGACCCGTTTCGCCATAGCCGCTGATTAATACCACGGCGTCCTGTTCTGCGTTGTAGCGCAACAGTTGGGTATGATAGTAACCGAGACGTTCCTTTGTAAGCGTCACGACGCGATTGAACAACTCGTCGAGTTTGGCGGTGGCAGATACTTCCTGGGAGATCTGATTGCTGATTTGCACCTGGTAGCCGCGGCGTTCGAACGCTTTTTTAATTTCGGATTCCAACTGCTTGCGCTCGGTGATGTCGCGCAATGCGGCAACGCGCAGGATGCGCCCCTGATAGGGAACCGCCTTTCCTGTAATTTCAACCGGGAAGCTCGAACCGTTTTTTCTCAACCCCATCACCTCGTACGGCTTTTCATAGCCTGCGCGAATGTTTTGCGCTGTTATCTCGCGGGTCTCCGGGGTCAGGAAGTTCAAGGCGGACATTCCAATGACTTCTTTAATCTCGTATCCAAACATCGCGGCAAAGTTCTGGTTGGTGTCCAATAAAATTCCCTTGTCGTGGACCACAATTCCTTCGATGGTCGATTCGGATAGAAGTTGATACCTGGCTTCGCTTTCGCTCAACCGCGCTTCTGCCTGCTTGCGTTCTGTAATATCGCGAACGGTTGCCTGTAAAACCTGTTGCCCGCCGATACGAAAGGCAGACAGCAGCACTTCGGCTGGAAACTCTTCATTGTTGGCGCGGCGGTGCATCCACTCGAAGCGTTCGTATCCCTTGCGATAGGCATTTTTGATGTGTTCCTGGGATGCCGACTTGGAATCATGTCCCTCAGGCTGGTATTCGGGTGATATGTCGGCGGGCTGGGCGCTAATGAATTCCTCTTTTGTCTTGAAGCCAAACATCTCGAGGGTATGGGGGTTGCAATCGAAAAAGCCCTTCTCGTCGAGAAGCATGATTGCGTCATTTGAACTTTCATAGATTGCCCTAAGTTTTCCCTCGCTGGCGCGAAGAGCCTCTTCTGCCAGTTTGTATTCGGTGATGTCTTCGAAACTACCGTCGTAATAGAGAATTGTCCCGTTTTCGTCGCGGCAGATTTTTGCGCTCTCGCGTACGAACACGACCGAACCGTCCTTTTTTGTCCATTGACTTTCCAGCCCGCTAATGACGCTGTCTTTTTCCAGTTTGTTGCGAAATTCGCGGCGCGAGTCTTCGATCTCGAACCCGCTTTCTTCCAAATTTCTCTGCGCGAGTTCTTCGAATGTATCGAAGCCCAACATTCTCAACCCTGCCGGGTTGATCATCAGGATGCGTCCATCCGGGGTGGTGCGATACAATCCCACGGTTGCATTATCGTACAAGCTGTGGAACCGTTCTTCGCTTTGGCGCAGCGCCTGTTCCATTTGTTTGCGTTCGGTAATATCCACAAGTTCCGAAAGCAGGGTCTGCCTGCCCTCGAATTCGAAAGGTTGAATCGAAATCGAGACCCAAATCATGCCGCCGTCCATGCGGCGGGCGCGAATTTCATGATTGGCTACAAAACCATTGGCGCGGAAAGATTCCAGCACTTTTTGGCGGTCCTGTCGTTCCCAGTAGAAATCTGGCACCAATCTGCCGATTGCAGACTTTTCATCGTCGACGCCGAGCAGGCGGGCAATCATTTTGTTGGCGTAGAGAATTGCCCCATCGTCCATTTGCGTAATCAAGACGCCGACGGATGCCGTATTGAGAATCTCCCGTTCGTAATGGTCGGCGTTTTTATCATCTTGCTGATTGTTCTTTAAATTGTTCATGCCTTACCTCCATCCACGTTTGACGATGCGGCAGGTGGGACGGGTTGATCCTTTTGGGGGGTGTCTGACTTTTTCTCTGCGGCTGCCAGGCGGATGATGGTCTGCCGCCCGATGAGATTCCCCAGTTCCCTTGCGGCGGTACGCAGGATGATGGCTGGGTCGGTGGAGCCGCGCACGGCGCTGGTAATTTGCCGCAGGGCTTGTTCGCGCTGCGCCTGTTTCTTGGTGGCGGTCAGGGCTTGTTCTGTTTGCATCGAAAGGCGCAAGCCTTCGATGTGCGCGCTGAGGCGTTCGGCGACGACGCTGGCAATTTCAATCGCTTCGTTGTTTTCAGATTCCACGCCCTGCACAATCAATTTGCCGATGGGGGTGTTGCGTACTTTCAGCGGCAGGCTGAGTAATTTCTCCTCCTGCTGCGCATCATCGGGGTTGTATGGTCGGACTTCTTTCAAGTCGTAAATATAGCCGAGGCTGCTCGTTTCATTTGCGCTCATATAGGATTGCCAGCCTTCGTGAGTCAAACGGCGGGATGCCTGTTCCGCCTCGTAGCGGAAGCGTTCGGCGCTCTCGAGCAGGCGCAGCACCTCGATTTGTTGTGAAACCTGCTGCGCCACCGTTTGGAGCAGTTCGTCGATGCGGCTGATGGGCAGAGCGCCCTCTAATTTCACATTTAAACTGCCCAGGGTTTCGCCAGTAACGGTGAGGGGGACGGTGAGGGCTCCCTGCTTCTCTGCGGACTCTCCCCCTGTCAGCGGCTTGATGTTGTTCTGCTCGAATACAAACCCCGTCTCTTCCGGGGTATGAATGGCATCGAGGTATTCCACCCAGTTGGCGCGGGAGAGTTTTCGCGCCTGCGACTCTACTTCGGCGCGGGCTTGTTGAACTTCCGCCAGGAAGTTGGCGTTTTGAATGGCAATTGCAAGTTGACCCGCAAGGGCCTCGAAGGCGGGCAGCACATCATTTCCAAGCGAGCCCGCCAGGCTGCTTTGCATATCCAGGACGCCCACCACATTATCGCCAAGTATTAGCGGCACAGCCATTTCAGAACGGGTGTCGGGGAGCAGGGGATTGGGCTTGAAGGTGGCGCTCTCCTGGGTGTTCGAAATGACCACCGAATGTTTTTCGATTGCGGCGCGCCCGTTGATCGAGTTGGTATCGAGCGGCAGGCGGTGATTACGCGCCAGCAACTGACTTCCTGTTTCTCCTGTGCCCGCCTTCAAGTTAAGGTAGGTCTTGCTGGGGTTGGTGAGGTAAACCTGCACGTAGTACAGGTTGAATTGGGAGCGAATGAGTTCGGCTGCCTCGGTCAACATTACGTCGAGGGCGCGCACCTGCGACACCGTTCTTCCAACTTCTGCCGCGAGTTCCAGGTTACGGGTACGTTCTGCAACGCGTTCTTCCAGTGTCGAGAAAACTTCACGCAACTGGGAAATCATCAAATTAAAGGCTTTTGCCAGCACGCCCGTTTCGTCAGTCTCCCGCACATCTACGGTGACGTTCAGGTTGCCTTGTGAAATTGCGTTTGCCGCCGTGGTCAGGGCGTGGATGGGGCGCACGATTTGTCCAGTGAGGAACCAGAGCAGGATCAGTCCCACCAGTGCCAGGATAACGCCGATGCTTCCCGCGCGAATAGCCTCTGCGGTTGCCGCTGCGGTGATCTCGGAAAACGGAATGAGCATCCCGAATGTCCAGTAGCTTTCGGTTTTTCCTAATTTTACGGGCGCAAAGACGCGCAAATATTTTCCATCCGGGCTGATGTTCGTGAAGGCTTCTCCCGCGGCTATAGGAGCCTGCAATGTTGTAAAGTAATCTGGAATGATGTCTGAAATATTCTGGCTTGTCAACTCGGGTTGGTCGCGATAGCCAATAATTGAGCCGTTTGAAGAGACCAAAAACATATTTGCATCTTTGCCATATTGTGTGGTGGAATTTACGATTTCCTGCACATAGGCTATCGGCGCGTCTATTCCGACGATTCCGTAGAATTGGCTGTCATATATGATGGGCACGACAAAACTTGCCATGACCGTATCCACCCCATTGATGGGATAGATGAGCGGGGCAAGGACCATCTCTTGTTTGGTCAGGCGGGGCAGGATGTACCAGTCTCCGATGCCGGGGGTTTCGTAACCTTCCAGTGGGACCAGATTTATCGAACCGTCATCGCTGCGTACCCAATAGGGGATGAACCGCCCGGTCAAGTCGTGTCCCAACTTGCCGCGATAGAAGGCGTCTTGCCCATCAAAGGCGTTTGGTTCCCAAAGTGTGTCGGTTCCTAAAAAACTTGAGTTCTCTATCAGTACCTGTCGCAGCATTGCGTTGACCTGGGAGCGGCTCAAATTCCTGTAGGTGTTTTCAGGGGCTTTGGCTGCCGTCAGGGCTTGAGCTAGTGCGCGAGCCGTGTCGAGGGGAATTTCGGTATCGGCGCGGATTAAGTTTGCCCGCGATGCGGCAAATGCCAGCGCTTCTTTTTCAGCGTTTTTGATGGCTGTTTGACGCGCGGTCAGCGTAGCGTAACCCACAAGGATGATGGAAATGCCCGCAAGAATCAGTCCCGTCCAGAACGCCACCTTTGTCTGCAAACTTCTGGCGATGACTTCGCGCGACTGGCGCAGCAGGAAAACGCCGAAGATTATGCCGAATACAATTGCGCCGAGCGGTCCTGCCTGTATCATGTTGCTTTGGGGCAGTCTCCAGGGTGGGTTGCTCCATTCGATTGCCCAAATGACAGCCAAGACCACAGCCGCAATGAATGAATACCACCTTTTTGATTCGTGAGGGAAAATCCACGCAATTCCGATGCCGTATACGATGACAAGCAAAATGGAGGCGGGAAGCGCGCGTCCCTGAAGCAGGGAAGTCACAATTACCGTCATGAGCAACAGCAAGTGGAAGGTCAATTTCAACCCCAGTTCCTGGCGCTGACGCACGGTAAGAACAAGGCTTGCCATCGTTATCAGCAGGGCGATCATGAAGGATGCCGTTGCAAGCATGTTGACGAATGATTTTTCGCCTTGCACTGTAAAAGTAAAGGCATAGCCGAAGACCAGTATTAATACCGCGTCGAGGATGATCGTTCCCCAGTACGCGCGCTGGATGTTGGCGTCCTTTTTTGTCACTTCAGATTTTCTATCATCCATGTCGGATTCTCCTTTGTCGGGACCGTGTGCGGTCAATTTGCGACCCGACCCTTGTAACCTGTCTCACGCTAATTATTGTTAAAGTCGCCGCTGGAACCCTGGCGGCTGGTGATGGATGCCTCGACGCGGGTCGCGCCAAGCGCCAGCCCAAGTTCGCGGATGGCGGTTTGCAGGGTATCCTCCACTGTCGTAGCCCGCTGGATTTTCTGCCCGATGGTATTTACCAGCGTTTCCAGGTCAGCCTGTTCCCTGGATTGCTGGAACGAGCGTACATTTTGGATGGAGGTGGCGACCTGTGCCGCCAGCGTAGTTTGGATGTTGATGTCTGAGTCTGTAAAGCGTCCTACTTGGTCGGATTGAATGTCGAAGACGCCGAGAAGGGTCGTGCCGAAGATCATGGGAACAGCCAGTTCAGAGCGCGTATTGGGCAGCAGGGGGTTGGGCAAAAAGTCCGGCGTAAGGGTCACATCGTTGACGGTAACGCCTTTTCTTTCGCGGGCAGCGCGCGCCACCAGCGATTGTTCGCGATTGAGCGGAATGGAACGTTTTTCAGCCGCCATGATGCGCCCTGGTTCCCCCGCGCCAGCCGTCAGCACCAGGTTCTCTCCCTTTTCATCCAATAGGTAAATGTGCGAGTGGTACAGGTGGAAGCGTTCCTTGGTCAATTCCACCACTTCGTGTAGAAGCCTGTTGGTATCCATGATGGAGGATGTGATGGTGCCCACCTCTGCCACGGTTGCAAGGTCTTTGGTGCGGGAGGTAACGCGTTCTTCCAGGGATGTAAATGAAGCCATCAATTCGGAAGTCATCAGGTTGAAGCTTTGAGCCAGAATACCCAACTCGTCCTGGCTGCTGACGGTTACTTTCTGGTTCAGGTTTCCCGCAGCAATTGCCCGCGCCGATTCAGTAAGCGTGCGAATGGGGTTCAGCGCGCTTGATACAAGGAAGTAGATGAGTGTCCCCAGAAAAAGCATAGTGATGATCAGAATCAAAATCAGGTTGGTAATTTGCTGCCGCTGTTGCTGCACAATTGCCGCCTGGTCAGAGATGATATTTACCACCCCGATGATGTTTCTCGAAAAATCATACACCGGCGTGCTCAAAACGGCATAACGATTGCCTTTGACCGAAACGCTCTCGATGTTGATTTCTCCTTGCAGCGCGCGGGTATAGCCTTCTTCGGTGGAAAAGATGGGCGTTTCGAGCGTGCTGGCTTGGAAAAGCAGGTCGGGGTGCGGCGGAACGCTGCTGGTCGGTTGTGTTACGAATGTGGCAATTTCAGCAGGTCCTTTCAAAAGTAGAATTTGCCATTCACTTTTGTAGGTGTTTTTTAGATCGTTTAGCAGGGTTTGATCGACATTCAAACCAAACTCGACCGTTCCAATGTGGTCGCCCAAGTGACGCACCGGAACAATGCCGCGCACGCCTAACCCGCCGCGCCCGATTTCCAATCCGCCAATGGGTCTCTTTTCGACGTTGGCGGCTAACACGGTAAAGCGAAATGAAGACAGATCGTCTCCGTACTGGTCCAGTTGATGCAGACGCAGGAATGAAGTTGCTGGCGGCAGGTGAAACTGATATTGGGGAATGTCATACGCCTCATCGAGCGCGATGTAGCCAGGCTGGGTCAGTTCGATCAGTCGTTCGCGGTCTTTGGCTGAAAATGCCTCTTGCACTTCGGGGTTCTCTGCTGTTTCGGTTGCCAGCGCCACCGAAAAATCCACCAGCAGGTCGAGGCGGTTGATAAAGACTTGCTGCAAATTCATCATGCGCTCATTTTCCCGCGCAAGGATGCTGCGGTTGGTTTGAATGGCGACAATTGCAACCACTCCGCTCAAAACAGCAATGGTAATGGTGATGGTGGGGATGAGGATTTTATTGTGAAGGCTTTTTCCCCCGCTTGCCTGCCAGATGACCAATATCATAAACACTAAAATTACCAGTCCCGCAATGATGGGGATGCTGTTCACGAGAACGAGCGGGGCTGGCGTGCGGTAATTAAGCGGTAGAAAGTCTGTTCCAAAAGTTGCCAGCGCCGTCACGATTGCAATAAAAATCATACGCCATGATTTTCGCTGTGGCAGGGTCTGGCTTGCTACGACAAAAGTCAGCAGGACTTCTAATAATGCCAGCGCCAGCCCAAACTCGGCAAGCAGTGATGCGGTGCCAAGCAAGGTGGTGAGCATCCCAATTAAAATCAGGTGAATGCCAAACTCGATCTGTCCGCGCCGAATGCGGATGAGGGCAAAGGTCGTCGTTGCGCCGAAAATCAGCACCACCCCGGCTCTGGCAAATTGCTGCCATTCTCCATTTTGAATCCCCTGCGACAGGCTTAATGCCAGATTCGCCAGGATTGCAACGAGAAAGATGGTTGCAATAATGGACGCCCGACGTTTTTGGAATTCGTCATTTACTTCTGGCGTAGGTGCATTCATTGTTTAACTCCTGTTCCGTCTGTCGTTTCCTCGGCAGGCGCATTCTTATCCAGCGTCACCACGGTGGGCTTCATGCCCAGCATGTGACCCAACTCGCGCGCCGCAATTTTCAACGCAGATTCGATGTTGGTGGTGCCTTGAATCTTTTGGGTGATCAGGTTGATGGCTTCCTGCTGTTCGGCGCGTTTGCGGTTGAATTCTTCCAGGCGGCGGCGCTCGGTAATATCCTGGTTGGCGCCGTACCAGCGGGTGATCTTTCCGTTTTCGTCGCGTTCCACATTGATGTTTACAGCGATGTAGCCTGTTTCGCCGTTCGAAAAAATGATGCGGTGCTCCAGTCGCGTAGTCGAATGACGATCTTTGGCTTTCAAAACTTTTTGAATCTCGTCCCCCACAAGCGCTGCATCATCGGGATGGACAAAGTTTTTGGTGTAGTCTGCGGAGGATATTTTGTACCCGCCTACCTTTTCAGCCGTGGTGCGAAAGATCGAATAGAATTCGTCGCTGAAGATAAAGAGGTCATTTTCGAAGTCGTATTCCCAATTGCCGAGACGGGCGGCTTTGAGGGCATTGGACAGAAGAATCTGGCTGCGTTGAACTTCGGCGTATGACCGTGAGTTTTGCGCCGCAACGGCGATTTGGTTGGCAATGGATTGCAGTGCGTCGAGGTCTTCCTGTCTCAGGCTGTTGGCTACATTGCTTTGCACGTCCAGCACGCCCAAAACCTGATTGCCGATGGAGATGGGAATTGCCGCCTCCGATTTGGTTTCAGGAAGAAGCGGGTTGGGCAGCCATTCCGGGCTTTGCTCCGTATCCGTCACGAGCACGGTCTGGTTGGTCTCCGCTGCGCGTCCCACGAGACCGCGTCCTTTTGCAAGTTTGTGCCCCCCAGCCAGCATCATCCTGCCTGCCTCCCCGGTACCTCCCGCCATCACCAGGCTTTCACCGTTGTCATCGAAGAAATAAATTTGCGTGTGATAATAATCAAAGGCATCTTTCACCTGGTTCACCACCTCTGTAACCAACTCGTTTTGGTCCAGGATGGTGGACAGGCGGCGGCTGACTTCGGTGGAAGTCGCCAGCGCCTTCGTGCGGTCTAACACGCGTTGTTCGAGGGTATTCATCTGTTCCCTCTGCTGTTCCCTTTGTTGTTCATAGCGTATACGCGTAGCGCGTATCTGCCAGGCGCCTGCCGCAAAGACAAGAACCAACAAAGATCCCCACAATCCAAACAGCCATTGTTGGGCATTTTCCTGTGCAGTGAGGGTTTCGCTCAATGTCAAAAAGAATCCGCGTTCAGCCAGGTCATATGCCTGTTTGATTTGCTCCCTATCCAATTTTTCAAACAGGACGTCAAATTGGGGAATGGCTGCCTCATAAGCTTCCTTCGGAGAATTCTCCAATGAAGACAGCAGGGCGTCAAACTCATCCAAACTCGCCTCAATTTCCCCAAGTTTGGCAAGTATTTCCGCCTTATCCTGTACCAAGCCTTTCAGCGCCCTCAGTTGGGCGGAAATAAAACCGCGTTGCTCTGAAATTCCATCCAGCCCAATGGATGGGTCTCCAAGCATCCTGTTGGTTTCAACCTGCAGCAGTAACCCATGTCGCTGAATGTTGGCAATTGTGGCAAGGATTTGAGTATCATCGGTTGATTTTTCTCGAATCAACTGTCCGTTTCGATAAATCATAACCACCACAAACAGGATGGCGATGAGAAATGCTGCCGCCAATCCTACCAGCGCAATTTGCAACGGGGAGAATTTCTGTTCGCGGGAGTTCGTTTTCATGATTACTGAACCTCTATGCTTTTAATGCTCCAGATTGACAGGTCCTGATACAGGACAGTTTCAATATCGGAGTAACGTCCAAAGGGGAAGATAATGCGGGTGGGACCGTTTTCTGCTACAGTCATGTATTGATCGTTTGACTGGGTTGCAAGCAGGACGGGCCATTTTTGCGCTTCCGTCACCGTAATATCAACCTCGTAATCATCGAGCGCAATAATATGGATGTTTTCTACAGTGGGAGATGCGCCCACAATTTTCAAAAAATCAGACAATAAAACACCCGTGTAGTTTACGGTGGTTTTCGCCCATGGGTCGTCTATGTCGTATTTCACCAGCCCAAATTTTTCAAGTGTCGTCAGGTCCAGTTCCAGCAGGTCACCGTTGTTTTTCACGTTGATGTTGCCGCTGACGGTAAGAATCACCTCGCCGCTTGGTGACGGAATGGCGTCCCCGGGCTTCAAAGATGCAGGCGACACTTCTTCATAAATAACTTTAGGTTGCCCGGAACAGGCAAACAGTGAAATCATCACAATGGATAAAACGACGAAATGGAAAGCTTTCATATTATTCTCCTTTTAATTGGCGCTGAAAAGCGATTATTTGAATGAGTTTATGGCAAAACAGGAAGTGTGACGGTAAAGCAGGAACCAATCCTCGGTTCGCTCTGAACCTGAATTTGACCGCCGTGCTGTTCGACAATGGACTTTACGATTGCCAGACCAAGCCCGTTGCCTTCGATCTGGCTGGTATTTCCGTTTCGCACGCGGTAAAACCGGTCGAAGATAAAGGGCAGGTCTGTGGCGGGAATGCCGTATCCCGTGTCTTGCACATCCACTTGAACATTTTCCTTCCCTGCCTTGACTGTGACCGTAATCCTGCCATTCTGCGGCGAGTACTTGATGGCGTTGCCAACCAGATTGCGGAACAACTGCTTTAACTGTAACGGATCGCCGCTGATTCGTGCGGGAACTGTAAGCGGATTGAAATGCAGATTTTGGCTCTTTACCGCCGCCTGCGGTGAAAATTCATCCGTAATGCCATTCAACAGTTCCACCAGGTCCACCGCTTCGTGGCTTGGGGTGGGCTCCAGGTCCATTTGCGCCAGCGCCATCATGTTCTGCACGAGTTCACTCATCGTGTGGGTGGCGCCTTGAATTCGATTTACAAAATCCTGTTGTTGCTCATTCAATGGACCTGCCTGCCCAATCAGGGTGCTGAACCCGGCAATGGTGGTGATCGGATTCTTCAGGTCGTGTGAGGCGGTGGCGATGAACTCATTCTTCACTTTGTCCAGGTCTTTGAAGCGCGTTACATCATGCAGAATGGCAACCTGACCGCCGTCCTCGATGGGGGTGATCAGGGTGACGAATGTCCGCTTGTCGGGCCAGATGACTTCGCCGGATTTTGCGGCGTGCGATGCGCGGGCATCTTCGAGCATGGCGACGAATGCATCGTACCCGCATCCCACCGGCAGCGGCTGGTTGATGTTCGCCTTGAAATCGGTGAATAGTTTTTCGCCTGCCGGGTTGAGCAGGCTTAACCGTCCCTGCTCATTGAACATGAGGATGGCTTCTGCCGCATGTTGCAATAACGCCGCCAGCCGTTTTTGTTCCTGGGCAACGTTCGAATACAGGCGCGCGTTTTCGACTGCAATGGCTGCCTGGCTTGCAATGGCTTGCAGCAGCAGCAAGTGATCCATGTTGAAATAATTATCCTGTTCGTGTGTCAGCACCAGCACGCCCAGCAGGTCCTTGCGCCCGTATAAAGGCGCGACCACCGCCGAGCGAATTCCCGCGCTGGTCGCTTCTGCCAGCCAGAGGTTGTTCTCCTGGGTGTTGGCAATCACCAGTCCCTGACGCGCCTCGTCGATATGCTGCAACAGGCTTTCGGAAATGACCATTTCGGTCACAGATGTTTGGGTGGGGGCGGGAACCTGGTAATTTTGTTGCGGGGCGGCTTCCGTTTCGAGGATGAGCATATTGCCCTGCACGGCGCCAAGCGTTTCCACCGTCCGTTTGAGCAGCACGCTGGCAAGGTCTTTGATGTCGGTGCGGGCGCTCAACTCTTTGCCGATTTCAGGCAGCAGATTCAACTCACGGTTGCGGCGGCGGATGACATCCTCCGCTTCCTTGACCCGCAGTTTGGTGCGGATGCGCGCCATCAACTCATGACGGTCGAAAGGTTTGGTCACATAATCATCCGCGCCCAGGTTCAAACCAGATTGCACGTCGGTGGGGTCGAGACGGGCGGCGGTGAGAATGATGACGGGAATATGCCGAATGGCGGGGTCGTCGCGAATTTCCTCCAGCACGGTGAAGCCGTCCTTGTGCGGCATGTTCACATCCAACAGCACCAGGTCGGGAAGTTCGTCGCGTACCTTGTCCAGCGTTTCCAGCCCGTCGCGGGCGGCAACGTGTTCATAGCCTTCGTATTCGAGATAACGCGTCAGCAGGGTGATATTGTCCGGTCTGTCGTCAGCCACCAGGATTTTGAATTTCTTCTTCTCCAGCGGGGCTGGCTTGACCGGGCGTGTCGAGTGCTTCATTTCCTCGATGGCTTTTGTCGCAATTTGGAAAATCCGCTCTGGGCGCACAGGTTTAACAATGACTTCGTTTACCTTCAAACGCTGCGCGGTCACTTTCAATCCTGGCACGTCGTAAGCGGTGACAAGATAGGTGTACGCGGGCTTCCCGGCAGGGTGTCTTTGCATTTTCTCGATCAATTCCAGCCCGGTCATTTCGGGCATGATCATGTCGGTGAACAAAATATCCACGCCGAGGGTTTTTACTTTTTCCAGGGCATCGTGCCCGCTTGTCGCCGAGATCACATTCACAATCGGACCCAGTTGGGCAAGCGCGCGCGCCAGGGTCGCCGCTGTGTTGGGGTGATCGTCCACAACAAGGATACGGATTTGATCTTTTTGGGGGGATTCTGGGGTAGTCATCACTCCCATTATCCGTCATAACCCGCCTGCTAACCGTTTGGGAGAAGAGTGGAAAAGTTGGGAAAAGTTAGGGCTGTCTGGATAAGAAAAAAACCACCCCCAGTCCAACCTGAGAGTGGATTCTGTTTCGAGGACAAAGCCTGCCCCGTGGGTTTAATCTGCCACCAGACGGTAGCCTATCCCCCGCACGTTGATCAAAATCGAAGGTTCGCGCGCATCCTCTTCGATTGCCTGCCGCAATTGGTAGATGTGCCATTTGGTGAGTTCCTGGGCTTCACGCGCGTCGGTTTGATAGCCCTGCGCCTCGGTGACCAGGGTTTGGTAATCGACCACATCGGGTGAGTGACGCGCGAGTACCAGCAGGTAATCGAAAGAGGTGGGGGGAATGTTGATGGTTTGCTCGTGGATGATCAGCCGCCGTTTGTGCAGGTCGAGCGCCAGCAAACCGCGTTTCAGAAAACGATCTGTCCCCAAACTTGCGGCTTGCAATGGACCCGTTTGTCCGCTGGTCAGGCTTTTGAGTTCGGCTTGCAAGGCTTCGATTTGTTGGACGATTTCGCGCTTGCGCTTTTCCTTTTTCTGCCTGGCAAGAATGCTTTGGGCGCGGTCGATCATTGCCTGGGGCTTGAGCGGTTTCAGCAGGTAATCGGTTGCTCCGTTGCGCAGCGCATCGACTGCCGAAGTCAAGTCTGGCTGTGCGGTGAACAACACCACAGGCAGGTCGGGGTGGCTGGCGTGGATGAGTTTGAGCGCATCCATACCCGCCATGCCGGGCATTCGCAAGTCCATGAAAACCAGGTCGAAGTTCGTCGATTGAATGTAGGATAGCCCCTGCTCCCCGTCCTGAGCGGTGGTCACTTCGAACCCCGCCCGCTGGAGAATCCGCGCCAGGGTTTGACGCAGGGCTGCCTCGTCGTCGATGATCAGAATGCGTCCATTATCGCTCATTTGCCCTCGCTGTCGTCGGTTGGAAGCCAGACCTTGAACAGGGCGCCCCCACCCGCTTTGTTTTCTGCGGTGATGCGCCCACGATGCTTCATCACGATGTCATACGAAATGGTAAGCCCCAATCCCGTGCCCCTTTGTTTGTTGGTGACAAAGGCTTCGAAGATGTTCGGCAGCAGGTCGGCTGGAATTCCCCTGCCTGTGTCTGAGACCGTGAGCAGGATTTCTTTCGTTTCCTGCAATAGGGCTGTCGAGACGCTCAATGTCCCGCCTGTGGTCATCGATTCGACGGCATTCATCAACAGGTTCAGCACCACCTGCCTGATCTGGTCTCCCAGGGCGGGAATGTCGGGCAAATTCAAATCGGGGTGGAATTCAAAGACAATCTGGTTGTGCCGCAGGTGGGTGGAGATGAGGGCATAGACATCTTCGATGATGTTGTTGAGTTGGGTCGGCGTGAAGTCCTCGACTTGAATCGGGCGGTAGGTGGCGCGCAGGCGTTCGATCATGCTTGCCATGCGCTCTGATTCCGCCAGCACAATTTCCAAATCTTGTTTTCCCTGGAAGGAGAAATTGGTCTCCTCTTTCAGCAGGAATAGGGCGTTTTGAATGGCTTGCAGCGGATTGTTCAGTTCGTGCGATACGGTTGCCAGCAGGCGCCCCATGACCGCCAGACGCTCGTTTTGCATTAATTGATTGCGGACCGCCTTTTCCTGTTGCAGCGATACTTGCAGACTCTCGTATAAATCCGCTTTTTGCAAGGCGACTGCCAGTTGGTCTGCCACTGCGCTTACCAATTGTATGTCGCGCTGCGAAAGGTACAGGGGCGGCTTTTGGTGAATGTCGAGCAGACCGAGCGTGGTGTTGCCGACCTTTACCGGAACCGCCAATTCCGACTGGGTATCTGGCAATAGCGGGTTACGGGTGAAAGATACCGCATCATCCACATTGTTGGTAAAGAAGGGAGAACCAGTTTCGGCGGTGTACCCCACAAGCCCTTCCCCCGCAGCGATACGATGTCCGCGCGCTTTCAATTGCGCGCCGATTCTGCCGCTGCCAGCTCGCATGACGAAATCGCCGCTTTCGGGGTCTGCCACATAGATTTGAACGTAGTGATAGCCGAAATTCTTTTGCAGTAATTCCACCGTATCTTGCAATAGTTCGTTCGGTTCGAGCGATGTCACCAGCCCCTGGTTGATGCGGTAGAGGGCGTTGACTTCCTTTAGCGCCTGCTGTGTGCTTTCCAGCAAATGCGCGTTTTCGATGGCGATGGCAGCCTGCGTCCCCAACTGACTGAGCAGTTTGATGTCGCTGACGCTGAATGCAAACGAAAGATTGCTCGAGACGCTGATCGTCCCCAGCTTTTGATCGCCGCTGTGAACGGGCGTGACCATCAAAGAACGATAGGTGGGGTCGCTGTCCAATTTGAGAAAACGCGGGTCGGTGGTCACATCTGTGATGTTGACGGTTTCTCCGCTCAGGACAACCTGCCCGGCGATCCCCTCTCCCACGCGCATTTTTTTCTTCCCCCCGCCAGGGTCGTCGAAGCCGATGACTGCTCCGTAGGTGAGGGTTTGTTCCTTTTCATCCAGCAGGTGAATGACCGCCTGTTCGACGTTTGGAATCAACTCCTTGGCAGATGCCACAATCAGGTGCAGCACATTATCCAGCCCAACCCGCTCGCTTTCGCTGAGCGCCAGCGCGATCTCGGACAGGGTGTTCGACTCGCGCAGGTTGCGCTGGAGTTCCATTTCCTGCAAGGTGTTCCAGATTGCCATGGCGATCTGGTTTGCGGCTTGTTCGGCGCGCTCCATTGTTTCGTCGGTAATGCGTCCCGCCTGGTTGAAGCCGACAACAGCCGCGCCCAGTTTATGCTCGCCGTAAATCAGGGGAATGCTGATGAAGGATTTCTCGTGGAACTGGCTGATGATGCGCGGAGCCGAATAGGGAGTGTTCGAATAATCTTCCACGACCAGGCTGTGTCCTGCTTCCAGCGCCGAAATGGTTAGATTCTTTTCCCATTTTGGATATTCCATCTCCAGAAAGGGATGTCCTTCGATGTTCGTGGCAACGGGAAAAACCTCTTCCTTGAGCGAATCCCAACGAGTGAAGTAGCAACTGTCCGCTTCGAGCAGGGCGGCAAAATCCCTGACCAGAATCGGCGTGATTCCGTTGAAGTCCCGAATGCCGATGATCGAGCGCGTCATATCGTTCAACAGGGAAAAGAAATGCGAGCGTTTGACCAGTTCGGCTTCGACGCGAATTCGGTTGTTGTTTGCCTGGCGCAATTTTCCCAGACTTATCGCTGCCAGTAACATGATGATGTGCCCGACCACAAAGAAGTTTTTCGCTTCGTACCCTGCGAAATCATCCCAGAACTTTTGTCCCTGGGTAAAAGTGATTAAAGCCAGGTTGAGCGCAAAAGCCGCAACGCTTGAAATCCACCCGCCGCGCGTCCCAAAATACCAGGCAGATGCGGCAACCGGGACGATTGCCAGCATCGGAGCGCGCAAAATCGAAAAGGCGGCAATGTACGCCGCCGCCAATCCAGCAATAATCCCCCATTTCAGCAGATGCGGGCGGATAAGTGGCTTCATCTCCGTGATTTTAGCATCCAATGAAATGGGGGATTTCATTCGTAACACCCTTGTAAGGCGGGTTTATTTTGCGTATTCGGTGGCTCTTGTTTCGCGGATCACCGTCACGCGGATTTGACCGGGATATTGCATGGTCTCTTCGATTCTCTTTGCCACATCGCGCGCCAGGCGCACAGAGGCAAGGTCGTCGATGGTATCGGGTTTGACAAGGATGCGCACTTCGCGCCCCGCCTGGATGGCGAAGGCTTGTTGTACGCCTTCGAACGATACCGCCATTTCTTCCAGCGAGCGGATGCGTTTGATGTACGCTTCCAAATCTTCGCGCCTTGCGCCCGGACGCGCCCCGGAAATGGCGTCTGCCGCTTCGGCGATGACCGCTTCGATGCTTTCCTGATCCACCTCATGATGGTGGGCGGCAATTGCATTAACCACGGACGGATGAACGCCGTAGCGTTTGCAGAATTCCGCGCCCAGCCCGGCGTGTGTGCCGTCCTGGTTGTGATCCATTGCCTTGCCGATGTCATGCAGGAAGCCGCCCTGTTTGGAAAGCTCGATGTTGGCGCCCAATTCGGCGGCGAGGATGCCTGCCAGTTTTGCCACTTCCACCGCGTGCGCCAGTTGATTCTGACCGTAGGAAGTGCGGAACTTGAGCCGTCCCATCATGCGCAAAACTTCGGTGTGCAGCCCTGTGACATTGGCTTCGTATGCCGCCTGCTCGCCCGATTCATTGATGATTTTTTCGACGGCTTTGGTTTCGTCTTCGATGATTTTTTCGATGTGCGCGGGATGAATGCGCCCGTCCAAAACCAGTTTCGCCAGCGAGCGGCGACCGATTTCACGCCGCACCGAGTCGAAGCAGGAGACGGTGACAGAGTCGGGCGTGTCGTCCACGATCACGTCCACGCCTGCCGCCTGCTCGAAGGCTTTGATGTTGCGTCCGTTGCGTCCCACGATGCGCCCCTTCATTTCTTCGCTGGGCAGGGTGACGACGGCGCGGGTCACTTCGGCGACATGCTCCGAAGCCACGCGTTGGATGGCGTCTGCAATCAATTTTCGGGCGCGTTTTTCGCCTTCTTCCCGCGCTTCGGCTTCGATCTGGCGGATGATGCGCGCCATGTCGCCGCGCGCTTCTTTTTCCACCGAGGCGAATAATTCCTTGCGGGCTTCGTCGGGAGTCATCTGCGCCACGAATTCGAGTTTCTTTGCCTGGTCTTCGTACAATTTTTCGATGTCGTTGGCGCGGCGGTCGATCTGTGACTGGCGCTTGTTGAGCATTTGCTCGCGCTGTTCGATCTTGTCGAAGCGGCTGTCGAGTTCGCCGCGGCGCTTGTCGAGGCGTTCCGTTTCGCGGTTCAATTCGATGCGGCGTTCCTTGATTTCGGATTCAGCCGCCTGCACGATTTTGGTCGCGTTTTCCCTCGATCCGCTTTCGATCAAGCGCGCCTGTTCGTTGGCAATCTTTAGAATATCGTCGGCTTTTTCCTGGCGCGCGCGGGCGTTTTTATCAGCCTGGTAGCGGTGGAAAAAGTATCCTGCGGTTGCGCCTACCACCAGCGCCAGGAAATCTATCAAAAGAACAATCGGATTCATAACATATCCTCGTTATCATGGTCATCATGTTGTACATCCGTATGCGTTTCGTCCCAAATTCTGGATACGGTGGACGCGGTAACAGAGTACGAAAAGCCGCGGCGGAACAGATACTCGCTCAACTTTTTGCGAAACTCGTCTTGCTCCAGATTTTTGAATCTGGCGGCTCGTTTCGAGCCTGTTTCGTAGGCGAGGGCTTCCTCATCCACCTCGGACAGGGATGCCTGAATCGCTTCGTCGTCGAGTCCCTTTTGGCGTAGTTCGATTGCCAGGGCTTTTTTACTGCGCGGACGGAATGTACTGCGATTTTCCACCCACGCGCGGGCAAATTCGTTGTCATTGGCAAGCCCCGCATTGCGCAGCCTTTCGAGGGTCGTTTCGATCACCTCGGGGGCGGTTTCATGCTTGCGCAGGTTTTGCCGTATTTCCTTTTCGGAGCGGGCGCGGTAGCTCAAAAAGAGCATGGATTGCTGGTATGCCCGTTCATGCGAGTCCTCGGCGATCAGGCTGGCGATTTTTTCATCGCCAAGTTCTTCGCCTTGCTTCAGCCATGCGGCTGTGATACGCGCCAGCCCAAAGGCAAACTCCCCGTCCAGGTAAACATTCACCCGGTTGGGATTGTTTTTTTGAACAGTGATTGCGGTTATCTTTTTCATTGTTTGACCTGAACAGACCTAAAATAATTCACGGCGACTCGGTCCATTCAGGCGGCAAAAAATCTTTCGTTTCTCTTGCCGGGGTTAAAAACAAACAACCGGGATTTCCGACCCTTTCAGGTCAGTTCCCGGCTGTGAAAAATGTCTGGGTCGGTTGATTAAACTCCGCGCCCTGCATGGGGCTGGAGGTGGGGCAAAACAAACGACGAATCAAAAAATCGCACACGAACAGCGTGAAGCCTGTTTTCTTTTTGTAAATATTTGTAATTTGACTTCACAAAGAAACTCCCCAGAGGGAGGATGCGCGAATTTCCAGTCAATTTCATGGGCTGCCGGGAACGGCGGAAGTTTTCGGTCAAATCCTTTCGGATTTGGTTAATTATACATGAAATTCAGAAATTATTAACACAATTTTTTCGTTACAGCATACGGGTTTTCCAGCGGGCAAATCGTTGTTGACAACATTGGGCTTCGGGTAGGTATCTGCATCCGTATTAATCTGTGACAAATGGAACTATCTGAATTCCATGAGTTGTGCAATAATGTAATTTGTTCCAAAATCCAATGGTCATTTTCAATGGAGGCTGTATGGCAAAGATTACACGTGAAGATGCGCTTGAATATCATCGGTTAAAGGGGAAACCCGGCAAACTGGCAATTATCCCCACCAAGCCAATGGATACCCAGCGCGATTTGGGGCTGGCCTATACGCCGGGCGTTGCAGAGCCTGTACTGGCGATTGAGAAAAACCCGGAAGATGCCTATGAGTACACCTCAAAAGGCAACCTTGTGGCGGTGGTGTCCAACGGCACGGCGATTTTGGGGCTTGGAGACCGCGGTGCCATGGCGGGCAAGCCGGTCATGGAAGGCAAGGCGGTCCTGTTCAAGAAATTCGCTGATGTGGATGTATTCGACATCGAAGTGGATTCGCACGACCCCGACGAAATCATCAAAATTGTAGCGGCGATTTCCCCAACGTTTGGCGGGATCAATCTCGAAGATATCAAAGCCCCCGAATGTTTCTACATCGAAGAAGAACTCAAGAAGATGCTGGATATTCCCGTGTTCCATGACGACCAGCACGGCACGGCGATCATCTCTTCGGCTGGGCTGGCAAATGGTTTGGAATTGGTCGGCAAGAAACACGAAGATATCCGCATCGTCATCTCTGGCGCTGGGGCGGCGGCAATCTCCTGCGCCGAACTGGCGATTCGCTGGGGTGTGAAGCGTGAGAACATCATGCTGTGCGACAGCAAGGGAGTTGTCTACAAAGGACGCAAGGAAGGCATGAACAAATATAAGGAGCGCTTCCTTGTGGATACCGACGCCCGCACCCTCGCTGACGCCCTGCGCGGCGCGGATGTCTTCTACGGCTTGTCGGTGGCGAACGTGCTGACCCCGGAGATGATTAAGACCATGGAGCGCGACCCGATTGTGTTTGCCATGGCGAACCCCGACCCGGAAATCAAGCCTGAACTGGCAAAGGAATCCCGCAAGGATGTCATCATCGCAACCGGACGTTCCGATTACCCCAATCAGGTGAACAACGTGCTGGGCTTCCCCTTCATTTTCCGCGGCGCGTTGGACGTGCGCGCCAGGCAAATCAACGACGATATGAAGTTTGCGGCTTCGCAGGCTTTGGCGGCATTGGCGAAGGAGGATGTACCGGATTCGGTGGTCCGCGCTTATGGCGGCGCGACCTTGAAATTCGGACGCGATTACATCATCCCCAAGCCGCTCGACCCACGCGTGCTGTTGTGGGAGGCGCCCGCCGTCGCCGAAATGGCAATCAAGACAGGCATGGCGCGCAAGACAGTTAACATCGACGAGTACCGCGAACAACTCGCGTACCGCCAGGGCAAGGGCGAGCGCATCCGCTACTTCTTCCAGAACCAGGCGCGTTCTTCGAACGGGACAAAACGCGTGGTGTTTGCCGAAGGCGAGGAGCAGAAGATCATCCGCGCGGCGCACCAAATTCAGGAAGACGGCATCGCCACCCCGATTTTGATCGGTCGCAAACTGCTGATCGATAAGCGCATCCAGGAACTGGGCATCGAGTACCAACCCGAGATCTTGGACCCGGTTACATTCTTCAAGATGGATGCCTATGCAAAAGCCTATTATGAACTGCGCCAGCGCAAAGGCTCGACCATGAAGGATGCCGCCAAGAAGGTACATGATCCCAATGTCCTGGGTTCCATGATGGTCAAATTGGGAGATGCCGATGCGTTTGTTTCCGGTCTCACCTACGACTACCCGGATGTGATTCGCCCCGCTTTGCAAATCCATCACGCTTCAGCCGACAGGAATCTCGTGGCGGGCGTATACATCATGATTTTCGAGGAGAAGGTCTTCCTCTTCACCGATGCCACCGTCAACATCGACCCGACTGCCGAAGACCTGGCAGAGATTGCCCTGCTGGCGGCCGATTACGCCGTCAAACTCGAAATCGACCCGCATGTGGCGTTCCTGTCCTTCTCGAACTTCGGCTCGACCCCGCACCCCTTCTCGGACAAAGTCCGCAAGGCGGTGGGGCTGGTCAAGGCGCGCCGTCCCGACCTGCGGGTGGATGGCGAAATGCAGGCGGATACCGCGGTGGTGCCGGAAATCATCGAGGAACGTTACCCGTTCAGCGCGGTCAAGGATGCCAATGTGCTGGTCTTCCCCTCGTTGGAGTCGGCGAACATCGCCTATAAGTTGCTGGCGCGGCTCGGCAATGCCAAGGCAATTGGACCCATCCTGCTGGGGGTTGGCGCTCCTGTCCATGTCCTGCAAACGGGCGATGATGTGAATGCCATCGTGCAGATTGCTTCGGTGGCTGTGATGGATGCGATGGGACGCGGCAAGTAATTCCCTGACGCATCATTTTCAATCGAACGGCTTTGAGTTTATTCTCAAAGCCGTTTTTGTTTTATACTTGCCGGCTGTACGCCTGGAATTCAGCCGCTTGTGGCGGGCGCTTCCAGAAACCGTCGAAATCATTTTCAGAAGTCATCCCTCATTTATGCAGAAAATACTGGGTTCATCCTTCAAGTGGTTTATTCTTTCTTTTGCATTCGGCGCGGGGCTTACGTTTGCGCTGGGTGTTCACATGCAATTTCACGCCGAAAGCAATGATTTTTGGAACATCCTGTACTACGGCAGGCGCATGTCTCTGGCGGAGCCTGAATCACTGTACAACGGATTTTTTCCGTTTGGCTACGCCCTGTTGATCGGACAATTGCCCTTCACCTACGTAATTCCGCTTTCCTATTTCCTCAACGCCCTGCTCGCGGGACTTTTCACCGCGTCCATCTCCACGCTGGTTTTGTATGCCCGTTCTGCCGTTGCGACTTCTGTTGCCTTCTTCGCTTCGATTGCCGCGCCGTTCATTTTTCAAAACGCAAACACCCTCAGCCCGGATATTGGCAGCGTTGCATTTACCGCCTTTGCCATTTTCCTGCTTTGGCGCGACCGCCTGGGCGGCGAGCCGGATCAGCCGAACGATCTTCGCGCAGTCTCGAGTGGAGTTTCCTTGGGCTTGGCGTTTTTGTGGCGGAATCATGCCATTGTTTCCTCTGCGGCAATCCTGGCGGGATATTTTCTATTTGCAGGGATTCGTCCGCTGCGTTCGCGCGCCTGGATGACTGGCGCATTTCTCTTCGTGGTTTCGCTGCAAGTGATGGTCAACCTGGTTTCGGGACATGGCGTTCTCGAAACCGCGCAGGCGTTCAACGTCCACAAGTTTTTTTATGGAATTGACGACACCTACCCGCCCACACCGCAAACAATCGAGGAGTTTTCGATCATCGAAGCTGTGTTGAACGACCCCAGGGGAGCGCTCGATTCTTTCCTGCTTTCTTTTACCTATCTTGCTTCATTTGGCTGGACGGCGGCGGTCTGTTTCCTGCTTTCCCCGAAGGGGCGTCTCTCGCGTTTTTCCCTGTTCCTTTTATTTTTTACGCTGGTCTATTCCATTCCCGTTTCGGTGGGGAGCAGTCCGCGTTCGCCGATTATGCTCATGGCGGCGTATGTGCCGTCCTTCGCGCTGATGGCTGCCGCATTCGCCGACGCGGCGCGGAAGTTCTTTCCTTCTCGAAAACAATGGACGACATTGACAGGCATTCTTTTCCTGGCGGCTTCTGCCCAATTATTTTACAACTGGCTTTCGTACGACATGAATTTTGTCCAAACCAGCCGCTCTGAACGCAGGACGCTTTCAGCCATCGAGCAGACCCTGCTCTCGGTTGGAATGAAATCGCCGCTTGAAGTCTTTGCCGACCGTTACGATTTTTACACGCCCAATAAAATGCCTTATCGCTCGCGTCAAATTGGGAACTGGTCGCAGGATTGGGTTTGGGGCTACGCCGAAGAGTTCCCGCCCCTGCCAAATGATTCCTGGGAGTCTTTCTCCGCCGCATGTCGTGAGCAGGGAATTCGCTTCCTTGTGCTTTCGCCAAACAGCCATTATCGCGGCGACATCTTCCCGATGGTGTACGACCATGAAGCCGATGTCGAGTCGTTTGGACTGCAATTCATTGCCCAGCGCGGAAACATCAGGATTTATAAATTCGAATAGAATAGACCTTATCCGTAATAAGAGTAATCCGTTTGTCCATCCACAGATGATGCAGATTTTCATAGATTTTTTTCTTGAAAATTGCCAATCTGTTCAATTTGTGAAATCTGTGGATTATTTTGGGTAAAGTCTAATAAAAAGTTGACCTCGGATGTTGTTTCGAGGGTGGGCGTTCTTGCGCGTTATTTATAATGGGTCTGTATTGGTGTAGAAAGTTGTTGCGTGTAAAATGATTATGCTTTGGGATCGTCGAGCCATCCCCGGCAAGCGTTAGCCAGTTCTCCAAACAGGGCGAACTGAGGAAATCAAATGCCAGCCATTCCCATCAGTAAAACCAAAATTATCCCTCCGCGCCGCCGTGCGGAATTACTTTCACGCAGGCGGTTACTGGACTTTTTGTTCGAATCCCTCGACAAAAAGATAATTTTGGTCTCGGCTCCTGCCGGATATGGCAAGACCTCGCTGTTGATTGATTTTGCGGCGCAAAGCGAACTACCCTGCTGCTGGCTTGCCCTCGACGAACTGGATCGGGAACCGCAGCGTTTTATCGCTTATTTAATCGCGGCGCTGGCGGAGCGTTTTCCCGCCTTTGGGGGACAATCCGCCTCCATGCTCAGCAGTTTGACTTCACTGGAGCAGGATAACATGGAGCGGATGCTGGTCATGCTGGTCAACGAGACCTATGAACAGATTCACGAACATTTTATCCTTGTGTTGGATGATTTTCATCTCGTCGATAATATCCAGCCGATCAAAAATTTTCTCAACCGTTTCGTGCAACTGGTGGATGAAAACTGTCACATCATCATTGCTTCACGGATTTTGACCAGTCTGGCTGACCTTTCTTTGATGGTGGCGCGCGAACAGGTTGCAGGGCTGGGGCTTTCGGACCTTGCCTTCCACATGGATGAAATCCAGGCTTTGCTGATGCAAAATGATAACCTGCGCATTTCAGATGACGAAGCCCAAAGGCTGATCGAACAAACCGAAGGCTGGATCACCGGACTGCAATTCTCTGCCATGGGTGGAAAACTGGCGAAGTCCGTTTCGAACATCGGCGTCGGCTTGTTTGATTTTTTGGGTCAGCAGGTACTCGAACGCCAGTCGCCCGCCATGCAGGAATTCCTTTTGCGTACATCCGTTTTGGAAGAGTTCGATGTTTCGCTGTGCGAGACGGTTTTATCCCCGCTTTATGCCGAGCCGCAAAACTGGCAGGGCTGGATCAGTACCGTCGTCCAAAACAACCTCTTTGTGCTGCCTGTCGGCGCGGATGGCAGGTGGCTGCGCTATCATCATCTTTTCCGCGATTTTCTGCGGGCGCGTTTCGAACAATTGCACCCTGAAGAAGTCAAGCCCATCCTCTCACGTTTGGGGCGCGCCTACGAGGAAATGGATGAATGGGAAAAAGCCCACTACATTTGTAAGAAGTTGAACGATCACGAAACCCTGGCGCAGATGCTCGAACGGGCATCCACGCCCATGTTGAAGCGCGCGCTGATGACATTTGAATCGTGGCTCGGCGAACTAAATCCATCCATTCTGAGAACGCGTCCCGGCTTGCTTTCCATTCGCGGCACGATCCTGTATATGAAAGGCAGCCTGCGCGAGGGGCTGGGGCTTTTGGACCAAGCCGTGCAGATCTTCCGTTCGGATGGGAACGTGGAAGGCTTGACATTAACCCTCGTGCGGCGGGGCATCGTCCATCGTTTCCTTGGCAATTATGATGCGGCGCTATCCGACGCCGATGAAACCATCGCCTTGACCGAAAAACGTGACGACCTGCAATTGCTGTATGCCGAATCCCTGCGGGTCAAAGGCTTGGTGCTGTTTCGTCTGGGACAAGCCCGTCAGTCGGTGGGGATTCTGGAACACTCCCTGGGGTTGTACGTCCATTTGAATGACACAACCAGTATCCCGATCCTGTTCATGGAGACGGGCATGGCATATCAGGCGCTTGGCAACTACGCAGAGGCTGGTTCCGCATACGAGAAGGCGCTCGATATTTGGCGGCAGGAAGGGAATCTATTTTGGCAGTCCAATGTGCTCAATAACCTCGGCGTTTTGCGGCAATTTCAGGGAGAGTATGAAAAAGCCGCGCTGGCTTTTGAGGAGGGTTTTGTCTGCGCCCAACGCAGCAGTTATAAGCGGATGGAAGCCCTGATCTCCATCAGCCTGGGAGAACTGTCTGTGGAGTTGGAGGATTTTGGGGTTGCGCATCTGAACTATCACCATGCCGAAGAGATTGTCCGTGAGATGAGCGATATTTTCCTCTTGTTCTCCCTGGATATGGCGCAAGCCATACTCTGCCTGCTGGAGGGGGATGTGTCAAACGCGCATCGTCTGATCACCGGCGCCGCGGGCTTGATTCGGGCGGGAGATTCTCTGTACGAAAAAGGCTTGTTGAATTTTGCCCTGGGGCGGCTCTCGCTTTTGGAGGGGAATTTATCCCACGCAATGGATGCCTTGAAAGAGGCGGAGCGTTGCTACTCGGAGGATGGCAGAAAACAAGAGGGCGAAGCCGCCCGTGTCTGGCTGGCGGCGGCATGTTATCAGGCGAAAAAAAATGAGGAGGTCAGGCAATTGGCGAGAAGCTTCAGCGGCGGACGCGGACAGGCTTCGCATGGGGTGCTCGTTGCCGTTCACCAGGCGCGCAAATGGCTCGATGGGTTGCAAAAGGATGTCGAGGTGGGACGCGCCATTGGCGACCTTCTTGCCCGCGCCACTCGTATGGCGGCTCAAATGCCGGCAATCCGCCGTCATTTACACCGCATGTCGCATGTGATGCAGATCCCCAACCCGCACCTCGTGATTCGCGCATTTGGAAAGGTCTCGGTTCGTGTTGGCGGCAAACCGCTGACAATTTCGGAGTGGCAGACTCAATCTGTTCGCGACCTGTTCTTTTTGTTCCTGACCAGTTCCAAACCGCTCTCCCGCAATGAGGTCGGAGAAATCCTTTGGCTCGATATCGACGATCCTCAAAAAATAAAATTACGCTTCAAAAACGACATCTACCGCCTGCGCAGGGCGGTTGGGCAGGATGTCATCACCTACGAGGATGTGTACTACAGTTTCAACCGCGCGTTGGATTTCGAATATGATGTCGAAGCCTTCGAAACTTTTTTGGCGCGGGCAAAATCTGCGCGGAGCGCCGGCGAGCAAATCGAACTTTATCAAAAAGCAGTCGACCTGGTGAACGGACCTTTTCTGGACGACATCTATGCCGATTGGGCATCTCTTGAACGCGAACGTCTGAGCCAGGCGTACCTTGCCACACTTTTGACCCTGGCAGAGTTATTGCAGAAACAAGCCCAGCCCGAACGCGCGCTGGCGGTCTGTCAGCGCGCGCTGGAATATGATCCGTTGCTCGAGGCGGCGTATTCCCTGTCCATGCAAATTCATTATCGTCTGGGCGACCGCGCTTCCGTTGTCCGTACGTACCATGCCTGTCGGGAAATCCTTCAGCGCCAGATTAAAATGCCTCCGTCGCGGGAGATGGATGAACTTTATCAGCGGCTGACGGCATAAAAATTTTCTGACCAACTTTTTTGCATCGTTGACAAGCCTCCCTTCCTAACATAAAATCCAGCCGCAATCAATTTTCATTTTCAAGGAGAATATTATGTTGAAGGAATTCAAGGATTTTGTCATGCGCGGCAACGTGCTCGACCTGGCTGTGGCTGTCATCATCGGCGGCGCATTCGGGAAGATTGTCGGCTCGATGGTCAACGACATCATCATGCCGCTGATTGGGCTGATGATGGGCGGGGTCAATTTCAGCGAGTTATCCATTACCGTCGGCGAGGCGGTGGTCAAATGGGGCGCGTTCGTGCAAACCGTTTTGGACTTCCTGGTCATTGCCTTTGTCATCTTCTTGATTGTGAGGGCTGCCAACAAGATGAAGAAAGCGCCCGCGCCCGCCGCGCCCGCTGCGCC
>Ga0172367_10001250_pt1 | contig 37585 bp, 20 predicted proteins | sample Lak10m_FD_114542 | JGI IMG/M metagenome (GOLD analysis project Ga0172367, IMG submission 114542) | Freshwater microbial communities from Kabuno Bay, South-Kivu, Congo - kab_022012_10m | ecosystem: Environmental > Aquatic > Freshwater > Lake | place: Democratic Republic of the Congo: South-Kivu... | reverse complement strand
GCAGATGCGGGCGAACTCCAGCGCGCTCTCGACCATGCCCAGCGGCGTGTCGCCGTAGCGGTTCATGATGCGGTCGGAGAGCGAGCCGTGGTTGGTGCCGATGCGGAGGGCGCGCTTCAGCTCTTTCAGCTTGAGCACGAGCGGCGTGAACTTCTCCTCAATGCGGCCCAGCTCGGCGACGTAAGCCTCGTCCGTGTATTCCTTGACGGCAAACTTCTTCGAGTCGGCGTAGTTGCCGGGATTAATGCGGACCATCTCAACCCAGTTGGCGGCCTCCATCGCGGCGTCGGGCTTGAAGTGGATGTCGGCGACGATGGGCACGAGGCAGCCCCGCGCGCGCAGCTCGGCGACGATGTTCTTCAAGTTCGCCGCGTCCTTCACCGTGGGCGCGGTGATGCGGACGATCTGGCAGCCGACGGCGACCAGCTCAAGCGTCTGCTTTACGCATTCGGCGGTGTCCATGGTGTCGCAGGTGAGCATGGACTGCTTCACGACGGGATGATGCGCCCCCATCAGCACGCCGCCGCGGGCGGGATCGCCGATGGTGATTTCGCGGGAGACGCGGCGGCGGAAGAGGTAGAGGGAATCGCAGTAGCGCATGGGCGGAATAGTTAGAGAGCAGGATTAGGATCAAGATTGCGAGCAGGAGGAAGACCTCGCGACGGCCGATTCCGGCCCGTAATCCTAATCTTAGTCCCACTCCACATCGTCACTTGGCGGGAGCGGGCTCGGGGGCGGTTGTCGGAGCGTTCGCTGGGGCATCCTTCTTCTGCTCCTGTTCCACCTGAGTTTCCTGGTTGAACATGGTCTTGAAGAACGGCATCCGCTTCAGGTCGAAGAAGGTCACGTAGAGCATGAAGGAGAGCAACGCGACGGCGAAGGCGGTGGTCGTGTATTCCACGAAACGCGCGCTGAGCGGCTTGCGCCGGATGCTCTCGATGATGGACATCACGATATGTCCGCCGTCGAGGACGGGAACGGGCATGAGGTTCAGCACGGCGAGGTTCACATTGAGCAGCACCATGAAGCTCAAGGCCAGCAGCCAATGGGTTTTTACCTGGATCGCGAGCATGGAGAAAATCCCGATCGGGCCGCTCAAGTCCTTCGCCTTCACGCCGGTTTCCTTCGAGTGAATGAGAGCGCCGAGCGTGCCGAACGTGCGCTTCACCACATCGGCCACCTGGTCCCACGGCAGCGGGCCGGGTTTCTGCAATTCGTAGATGCCGCCGCCGAAGACCACGCCGATGCGGCCGCGCTTGGCCTCCGGATCATACTTGGGGGTAAGCTGGAAGGTGAGCCGTTCGCCCTTGCGGGACACGATGACTTCGCTCGGCTTGCCCTCGCTCTTGCCGACGAGGTCAATCAGGTGCTCCTGGCTCAACACTGGGACGCCGTTAAAGGAAACGAACTTATCGCCGCCCTTCATGCCCGCCGTCGCCGCAGGCATGTCAGGCTGCACGCTGCCGATGACCGGATGCTCGCGCGGGTCGAGGTTCAGCCATTTGAGGCCGGCGAGCGACGAACCAGTCCGCGTGGTGAGCTGGTAAGTCGTGCGCTGGCCGGCGCGTTCAATGACGACGGGCAGGACATTCGTGCGCGCCGTGGCCGTCTCAAAGGTGATGTCCTGCCACGAGCGGACGGGGTTGCCATTCACCTGCACGATGCGGTCACCCTCGCGGATGCCGAGCTTGCCCTCGGGTGACTCGGGATCCACGCGCCCGATGAACGGCGGGTTCACGAGGATGGGCAGGCCGAAGAAGTAAATGATCGTGGCCAGCACGAAGGCGAAAATCAGGTTCATCAGCGGTCCGGCGAACGCGACGAGAATTTTGGAGAGCGGGGAAACGGGCGGCAGCGGTTCCTGGGTTTCGGCGGAGCCTTCGATGGCTTCGCTGGTGATCATCTGCGGCAGCTTCACGTAGCCGCCGGCGGGTATCCACCGGATGGAGTATTCGATGCCGTCCTTGGTCCAGCCCCAGATTTTCGGCCCGAACCCGATGGCGAAGGCCTCGACCTTCAGCCCGCGCTTGAGCGCCACCCAGTAGTGGCCCCATTCATGAATGGCGATGGCCGCCCCGAAAAGCAGCACGACCGCGCCAACGACGTAAATCCATTCGAAGAGGGTTGCCATGATATTTGCCGGGCGCGCCCGACAGTGGTGGGAAACTATCGGAAACGCCTTGGGCTGGCAAATGGACAAACACCCCGCTCAGCCGTTCAATCTCCGAGGTTCAATCCAGCCACGCGGATAAGCCATCGAAGCGCTGAACAGTCCCCGGCTCCCGAATACAGCGTCAGGTGCCCGGCGAAGGTGCGTAATTCAACCACGGACCCAGCCAGCGCTCCATTTCCGCGATCGATTTGTTTTTCCGCTTTGCGAAATCCGCGACCTGATCCTGGCCCAGTTTGCCCACGGCAAAATATTTGGCCTCGGGATGCGCGAAGTAGAGCCCGCTCACGCTCGAACCGGGGTTCATCGCGAAACTTTCCGTCAACGTGATGCCGGTCTGCTTCTCCGCGTCGAGCAGCTCCCACAGCAACGCCTTTTCCGTGTGGTCGGGGCACGCGGGATAACCTGGCGCCGGGCGGATGCCGCGATACTTTTCCTCGATGAGGTCGTCATTCGAGAGCTTCTCCGTGCGGCCAAAGCCCCACTCGTCGCGCACGCGCTTGTGCAGGTATTCCGCAAATGCCTCCGCCAGCCGGTCGCCGATCGCCTCGACCATGATCGCGCTGTAATCGTCGTGGGCCTTCTTGAACTCGTCCGCGAGGGCCTTCACTTCGTGTCCGGCCGTGACGGCAAACCCGCCGAGGTAATCCGGAGCTCCCTTGGGCGCGACAAAATCGGCGAGGCACCAGTTCGGTGAACCGTCTTCCTTGGCCATCTGCTGGCGGAGGAAATGCAGCGTGGTCCGCACCTGGGTGCGCGTGTCGTCGGTGTAGAGTTCCACGTCGTCGCCCACGCGGTTCGCCGGGAACAATCCGTAAACCGCGCGCGGCGTGAGGAGCTTCTCGCGGATGACGCGTTGCAACATCGCCTGCGCGTCGGCGAAGAGCTTGCGGGCTTCTTCCCCGTGCTTCTCGTGCTGCAAAATCTTCGGATAGACGCCGCGCAGTTCCCACGTGTGGAAGAACGGCGTCCAGTCGATGAATTTTGCGATCTCCTCCAGCGAAGGCTGCGGCAGCGGATTCAGGCCAATGCGCTCCGGCTTCGGCAGGTCGTCATACTTCAGCATGGGTGCATTGGCGCGGGCGGCTTCGAGCGTGAGCAGCTTGGCTTGCTGCCCGCTGTGCTGCTGACGCAGCTTCTCGTAATCGTCGTGCAGTTGCTTCACGAAGTCCGGCTTCTGCTCCGCGCTCAACAGGCTGCTCGCCACGGGCACGGCGCGCGAGGCGTCGAGGACGTGAACCACGGGTTCGCTGTAGTGCTGGGCAACCTTCACCGCCGTGTGCGCGCGGCTGGTGGTCGCGCCGCCGATGAGCAGCGGGACCTTGAAGCCGGTGCGCTCCATCTCGCGCGCGACGTGGACCATCTCGTCGAGCGACGGAGTGATGAGTCCGCTCAGGCCAATGATGTCCGCCTTCTCCTGCTTGGCGCGTTCGAGGATCTTCTCGCACGGCACCATGACGCCCATGTCGATCACTTCGTAATTGTTACAGGCGAGCACGACGCCAACGATGTTCTTGCCGATGTCATGGACGTCGCCCTTCACGGTCGCGAGCACGATCTTGCCCTGGGCCTTCACGGCTTCGCCACGCGCGGCCATCGCGGCCTTCTCGGCTTCCATGAACGGCGTGAGATACGCGACGGCTTTCTTCATCACGCGCGCCGACTTCACGACCTGCGGGAGAAACATTTTTCCGGCGCCAAAGAGGTCGCCGACGATGCTCATGCCGGCCATCAACGGGCCTTCGATTACGGACAACGGCTTGCCGAGTTTGACCCGCGCTTCCTCGGTGTCGGTGTCGATGTAAGTGTCGATGCCTTTCACCAACGCGTGGGCGAGGCGTTCCTCGATGGAGCCCTTGCGCCATTCCTCTTCGACCTTCTTGTCGCTGGCGGTGGTGCCGGCGCTGGCGGCCTTGAGCTTTTCGCCGAAGTTCACGAGGCGCTCGGTGGCGTCGGGCCGGCGATTCAGCAACGCGTCTTCGACGAGTTCCTTCAGCTCGGGCTCGATCTCTTCATACACTTCGAGCATGCCGGCGTTGACGATGCCCATGTCCATGCCGGCGCGAATCGCGTGGAAAAGGAACGCGCTGTGCATCGCTTCGCGGACAGGATTGTTGCCGCGGAAGCTGAACGAGACGTTCGACACGCCGCCGCTGACCTTGGCGTGCGGGAGGTTTTGTTTGATCCAACGCGTGGCCTCGATGAAATCGACGGCGTAGTTGTTGTGCTCCTCGATGCCCGTCGCGACGGTGAGGATGTTCGGATCGAAAATGATGTCCTCCGGCGGGAAACCAACTTCATCGACGAGGATGCGGTAGGCGCGTTCGCAGATGCGGATCTTGTCGGCGTAGGTCGCGGCCTGGCCGTTTTCGTCGAAGGCCATGCAGACGACGGCCGCACCGTATTTCAGGATGTGCCGGGCCTGACGCTTGAATTCGGCCTCGCCCGCCTTGAGCGAAATGGAGTTCACCACGCCCTTGCCTTGAAGGCATTTCAGTCCGGCCTCGATGACTTCCCACTTCGAGGAATCGACCATGATCGGCACCTTGGCGACTTCGGGTTCGCTGGCGAGGAGTTGGAGGAAACGCGTCATCGCGGCGACGCCGTCGATCATTCCTTCGTCCATGCAGACGTCGATGATGTTCGCGCCGTTCTCGACCTGTTGGCGGGCGACGGACACGGCCTCCTCGTATTTCCCTTCCTTGATCAGCTTCGCGAACTTCGGTGAACCGGCGACGTTCGTGCGCTCGCCGATCATGATGTATTGGCCGATCTGCTGGGTGAACGGCTGCGAGCCGGAGAGGCGAAGGGGCAGGGGGGCGGCGGAGGCCGCGGTGCTGCCGGAGATTCCGCCGAGCCGTTCGGTGCCGGACTCCTTCGGCATCAAATCGCGCGGATGCCGTCCGTCGAGCGTCCTGGCGATCGCCGCGATGTGCTCGGGCGTGTTGCCGCAGCAACCGCCGGCGATGTTGATCAGGCCGCTCTGCGCGAACTCGCCGAGGAACCGGCCCATGTCTTCGGGCTTCAGATCGAAGCCGGTCGGTGAAAGCGGATTCGGCAAACCAGCGTTCGGGTAGCAGGAAATCGCGGCTGTGGACTTCTCGGAAAGCTCCGCAAGGAACGGCCGCATGAGGTCAGGCCCCAGCGAGCAGTTCAGGCCGATGGAGAGCGGCTTCACGTGCTTCACGGCATTCCAATACGCCTCGATGGTCTGCGCGGAGATCATCGTCTCGCCACCGCGGCCGACGGCGGCGGAAATCGAGATGGGAAGGCTCACCTTGTCCTGCTCGAAGACTTCCTGAATCGCCACCAGCGCCGCCTTGGCGTTGAGCGAATCGAAGATGGTTTCGACCAGCAGGAAGTCCGAGCCGCCTTTGATGAGCGCGCGGACCTGGTTGATGTAGGCCTGCTTCACCTGATCGAACGTCACCACGCGGAAGCCCGAATCGTCAGCGTCGGGCGAGTTCGAGAGCGACACCGTCAACGGCCCGATAGCACCGGCGACGAAGCGCTGCTTGCCGTCCTTGTTCGCGACGCGGTCGGCCCATTCGCGGCACTGGCGGGCGGACACTTCGTTGATCTCCCACGCGAGGTCGTTGAGAAATGGGTCCTCGACGATCTTCTGGTAGAACGCCGGATCTTTGCGCCCGCCGTGCTCGCGCGGGTCGTCCACGAAGAACTCGCTCTGGCCGATGCTCGTGGCGGAAAAGGTGTTAGTCTCGATGATGTCCGCGCCGGCTTCAAGGAAGCGCCGGTGGATGTCGCAGATCATGTCCGGCTGGGTCAGCGAGAACAGGTCGCCGTTATTGAGCAGGTCCTTCTTCGAGTCGGCGAAGCGCGTGCCGCGGATGTCCGCTTCCTTCTTGCCGTAGGTGCGGATGGTCGTGCCCATCGCGCCGTCGATGATGACGATGCGCTCGGTCAGGAGTTTGCGAAGGCGTTCGGCGTGGGCAGCTCGGCTCATAATATCAGATCAAAAGACGGCTCAGTGTGGGGATTGGCGAACTGGAACTCAAGGCTGGCGGACGACGTGGGGCGGACACTCTTGTCCGCTTTGAGGAACTGGCGTGGCGCTGGTTGGGGACAGGAGTGTCCCCATTACGAGGGCTTCAGGAACACCACCTTCACGCCTGCCTTCTTCTCCTCGGGCTTGTTGAACGCATCCATCAAGGTCGGCGGAGCGGCGGCGGCCGGTTGCGCGGCGGGCGCGGGCGCTGCAGTTTTGCCAACCGGCGCGAGCGCTTCGCGGAGCGCGCCTTCCACGAGCGACGTGCAATGCACCTTGGTCGGGGGCAGCGGGCCGAGGTCTTTGGCGAACTCCTCGCCGCGCATCGCGAGTGCTTCTGAGGCGGTTTTGCCCTTGATGAGTTCCATCGCAAGGCTGGCGGCGGCGATGGCCGTCTCGCAGCCGAAGGACTGGAAGCTGGCGCGGTCAATGACCTTGCGCCCGCCCTCTTCCTTGAACTTCACCCACACGCGGAGCATGTCGCCGCAATCGGCGTTACCCACGGTGCCGATGGCGTCGGCATTCGGTAGCTCGCCCATGTTCTGCGGGTTGGCCATGGCGGCGGTGACGCGGGATTGAAAGTCGTCAGTCATGTGCAGTCAGAATTTTGCCAATGTCATCTGGCGTGACTATCCGCCCAAAGTCGCCGCAATCCAAGTGCAACTGTCTGACAACCAAGCGCCCCCTTGCCCTCTGGACCATTACTCCTTCCAGAAGAGGGATTCCTGCGGGGCCTGATATTTCACAGCGAGGTGCGGGGTAGCGAGCCGTTGGCCGCCAGTCCCGCGGCTGTGCATGGCGGCGGCGAGGATGCCGCTGGTCAGTAGCGTGCGCTCGATGGGATACGGGGCTTTGCCCGTGAGAAACATCCGTTCAGCCTGCGCCATGAGCGCCGCCGAATAAACGACATTGGGGTTGGGCGGCAGGTAAAAGAGCGTGGACAGGGGTTCGGCCCGGCCCTTTAGGCGGGCGGCGAAGGTGAAGTCGCTGACGAGTCCGTTTAGGAGGAACATGGTGGCACGCAGGCCGTCACGATACTCAATGCGGTAGGCAACGGGGTCTTTGACGAAGGCGCGCATCTGCGCGGGCGTGGGGTAACGATGACTGCCGTTTGGCGGTTGAGCCAGGGTTTGGGTGCGTGCCAGGCAGGCGGCGAAAAGTTCCGGGTTCCAGCCGCCGGCGTTCCATGAACCGCGTTCCATCGCCTGCCAGACGGCGTCACCGCGCAGAGCTTGGACGGACTGCACGCCGGTTTCGCCACCGCGCCGGCGCTCTGCCATGCATTGGATGACTTCGAGGGCATGAAAGTCGTAGCTGTCCGCGCCACCGTAGGCCACGCACATGACTTCCTCGAGGTCGGCGCCCACGGGCATGTCAATGGCAGGCATGCGCCAGGTGACGGGGAGCGAGGAGCCGGCAAGCAACGGAAACTTCAGCTCCCGCGAGAGGTTGACCATTTCCTGCGCCCAGGTCCATTTCCACGAGAGGTGTTTGTCGTTGAAGACCGGCGCGGTGCGACCGTCGGCGCGATAGACATCGGTGATCTGTTTGAAGAGCTCGTAGCGCGGGTATTGGGTTTGCCCCAGTTCGTTCCGAGGGTAATTGCCGTGTTCGCCGATGAGCAGCACGGCGTCGACGGCCAATCGGCTGCCGCCGCAGCGCAACGCCTCGCCAACCGTCGGATAAATCGTGAAGCCAAATTCCTTGGCGCGGTCGCGGCTGAGGTCGTTGGCGGGAGTCTGATCAACGTAGGCGGAGACGACCTGCAGCGGCGGACGGTGCCAGCGGCCCTTCACCGGGTAGCCGTTGAGGAAGCGTTCCGCCATGTGCCACGCGTGCGAGTGATAGCGCCATTCGGTGGTGACAACGGCAAGGCGCTTGGGACGAGTGGCTTCGGCGGCAAAAGCGGGCAGGCCGGTAGCGGTGGCGGAGATTCCAGCGGCGACGGTGGCGAGAAAATCACGGCGGGAAGGACGCGAGGCGGTGGTCATGTGATGATCAAATACGGCGGAAAGCAGCAGGCCATTCAGTTGGCGTGAACTCGGCGATTGACGCCACACCGCCGAGTCGCAAGCTCGGGCGCATGACCAACCGCCCATTTCTCACGCTGGCCTTTGCGCTCGCGATGCTTTTCACGCTGCTTCCGTCGCGGCTCCAGGCCGAGCATGAGGGCAAGGTGCAGATCCTCATCCTGGGGGACAGCACGGCGGAGGGCAGCATCCCGCGCAAGCTCGTGAAGGAAGGTCCGCACCTCGAGGACATCATCCGCCAGCTCCTCGCCGCCGAAGGCGACCTGCCGCCCTGCAACGTCATTAACCTCGCCTTGAGCGGCGAATACATCCAACGGCTCGTGGACTCGGGCCGATACGAGAAGCTCGCATCGAAGCTGCCCGGCCTGGACTACATCTTCATCCGCTACGGCCTCAACGACCACGCGCGCCGCGAGGACTTCGTGAACAGCTTCCCGAAAGACTTCCACGCGCTGCTGGCCCGGCTGCGGCAGGATCATCCGGCGGCGATGCTGATTCCCATGACGGTGATTCCCTACTTCGACCCGCTCACGAGCGAGAAGGTCAACGCGCTCATCCGGCAGGTCGCGGAGCAGGAGAAGCTCAAGCTGTTCGACATCTACCCGCGCTACGCTGCCGAGCTGGAGAAGGGGCCGAACATGCTGAACTACCGCCGCTTTCCGCTCGCGAAAATCCCGGAGAAGCTGCAGGAGTTCGCCAAGCCCTTCGCCAGCGGCACGCCGCCCACGGTCATCGTCATGGACAACCGCCTCGACGCGCACTTCGGCCATCTGCCCGGCTGGTTCAGCGACCGGCATCCGAACCTCGCCGGCTACCACGTCATTGGCGATGAGACGGCGAAATTCCTCGCGCCCATCCTGCGCGAGCGGAAGGCGAAGGGAAAGTAGCCCTCCGCCCAACCATAATTCCCGCGAAGGCCGCCGCCCCGCCAGCGTCGAAGTCCCCCAAATGAACCACTTCACGTCCCCTGCCCTGCTGCTCACGTTGCTACTGACGGCCGCTGCCTCCGCCCAGGAATGGACCCGCTTCCGCGGGCCAAACGGCACCGGCATCAGCCACGCGAAGACCATTCCGACCAAGCTCACCGACGCTGACCTGAACTGGCGCGTCGAGCTGCCGGGCGTGGGCCATTCCTCGCCGGTGTTGTGGGGCGAAAAGCTGTTCGTGACCACGTGTGACAGCCGCAGCGGCGGCATCCGCGTGCTGTGCCACGACGCGAAGACCGGGAAGCAGCTGTGGCGGCACGACTTCAAACAAACGCCCTTCACCTCGCACAAGTTCAACAACTTCGCCGCCGCCACGCCGGCCGTGGACGCCCGACAAGTTTACGTCATCTGGAACGAGACGGAGCACTTCAAGCTCGCGGCGCTGGACCACGCGGGAAAGGTCGCGTGGGAGCGTGACTTTGGGCCGTTCGTGAGCCAGCACGGCTGCGGCATCTCGCCCATCGTCCACAACGGCCTGGTCATCCTCGGCAACGAACAGGACAACGCCAAGAACGTGAAGGACTCCACGCGGACGGGCGAAAGCTTCATCGTGGCGGTGGACGCGCGCACCGGCTCGACAGTCTGGCAGACGCCGCGCAACAGCGCGGTGGTAGCCTACTCCACGCCCTGCCTCTACGAGCCCAAAGGCGGCCCGGCCGCGCTCGTCTTCAACAGCCAGGGGCATGGCATCTACGCGCTCGCGCCGGACACGGGCAAGGTGCTGTGGGAATACGACAAGGCGTTCACCATGCGGAGCTGCAGCTCGCCGCTCATCGCGGGCGACCTCATCTTCGGCTCGTGCGGCAGCGGCGGCGGCGGCAACTACCTCACCGTCGTGAAGGCCGGCGATGGCAAGGCCCGCCCCGCCGCGCTGGCCTACCAGATGAAGAAATCCGCGCCCTACGTGCCGACCGGCGTGGTCGTCGGCGAACTGGGCTGGTTCATGAGCGACGCGGGCGTGCTGACCTGCCTGCACACGCCCACGGGCGACATCCGCTTCCAGGAGCGCGTGGGCGGCAACTTCTTCGGCTCGCCCGTGTGGGTGGACGGCCGCATCTTCGCCGTCTCGACCGCCGGTGAAATCGTCGTGGCCGAGGCCGGCGAGAAGTTCAACGTCCTGCACCGCCACGCGCTCAAGGAACTCTGCCACTCCACGCCCGCCGTCGCGCTGGGCCGGATGTTCATCCACACGGAGAACCACCTCGTGAGCCTCGGGGGGACGAAATAGGCGCTGAATCAAACGGTCGCCCTGCGTTTTCTCCTCTCCCATGTTCTGTAGCGGCGGTCTATGACCGCCGCTCGGAGCGTTCCTCGCGCAGAGAGGCCGCAACTCGGCGCTCACAGAGCGCCGCTACAGGACTACCGAAGCCCAATCTTTGTCCGCTTCAAATCTTTGGGTTCTCCGCCAGCTCACCCGGGCAGCCCGAGCTTCTTCCTTCCTTCCTCCGTCAAGCGATTAGAGTTCCAGCCGGGATCCCAGGTCTGCTCCACCAGCACCTTTTTCACGCCGGGCACTTTCAAGAGCCGCTGTTGCACGGGCATCGAGTTGCCACCGGAACCGAAAGCGAAGTAGCCCAAGCGCGGCCGGCCGCGATGCGGCATGGCCATCAGCACATGGACGGTCTCGCCGCGCACGCGCAGGTCATACACGAGGCCGAGGTCCACGACATTGATGCCGGCGGTGTAGATCTGCTCGTCCTTGCAGTCGCGGAGCGCGTCCCACAACGCCTGCTTGGGGATGGGGCTGTCGCCCGCCTCACCGGGGCGTGCGAGGCGACCGGGTTGTTCCTTCGCGGCTTCACCGCGCGGCAGCTCGCCGGGCGACGGCTGCAAGGGATTCGTGAGCCGATGCCGCAGTTCCTCCAGTTGGCGCGGACCGTCGGCAGCCGTGAACGGCAGCGCGGCATACGCGTTCTTCTGCCACAGCACCGCGCCGGCCGGCACCTGCTTCACCGGCAGCGGGTAGCGGCTCCAGAGCTGGCCGTGCGACCGGTAGAACAACTGCGGCGAGCCGTTGTGCTTCAGCTCCGGCAGGCCCTCCGCACGGTGTTCGAGGAAGAGCGCCACGAACGAGTCGCGGTTCTGCGGGTTCGCGAAGCCGACGGCCCACAGGTTCTCGCGCGACGCCGCGTCCGGCGGGCCGGTGCGGAGCTTGCCGTCCGGGCCCATCCAGAGGATTTCCGTGAACGAATAGCCGGAGAACACCCACTCGTCATCGCGCAGCGCGGGCGCCTCGAACTCCTTCAACGCGCGCATCGAGCCGGATTTGTGAAACCACGGCAGGCCCGCGTAGAAGCGGTATTCCACGTCCACGTGCAGCCGCGCCGGCGTGAAGACCGGGTGCACCGGCGAGCGCGGCAGGCCCCAACGCCGCACGATGGTCGCCAGCGGCCCGCGCACGACCTCGTAGTCCGGGCACGTCTCCCACAGCGTGATGCGGAATTTCTGGAAGTGGCCCGACGCCGCGTAATCGTGCGCCCAGTCAATGCACGGCGGCTCGCCGTGCCCCTCGCCGCCCGCAAACAGCTCGACGCCGTGCTCGCGCTTCAGGCTCAGGCGTTCGAGCTGGCCCATCTGCCGCGAGAGCGACGCCTTGTAATGCTCGTTCTCGATGTCCAGCGCGAAGCCCTCGCCGCGCGTCTCCAGGTCCGTCGGGTAGGCGGGCAGCTCGGCGTCGGGATTGCCGAAGAAGACCAGATACGTCTGCCGCTGGTGCATCGTGCCGCCGGCCATGAACAGCGCCTTCGCTAGCCGCTCCGTCCCGCGCCGCACTTCGCCGAACACCTGGCAAGGCACCTCGCGCAGCACGCCGTCCGCCACGCGCGCCACGCGGATTTCTCGCGCCAGCGACGCAACGTGCTCCGCCGGGAAACTCAGCAGCAACTCGACCGGCTCCGGCGACCGTTCCAAGCCCAGCGGCTCGTCGAGATGGACGGTCTTAAAGAACCGCCAGCTCGCCGCCCAGTTCCGCCACGTGGGCGGCAGCGACGCGACGGTCTCAAACCGCGCAGCCGGCATGAGCGGTTTGCCGGGACTCTCCTCTTCGTGCTGCGCCTGAATCGCCGTGTCCCGCAGCGAGTGCGTGAGCGCGCGGGCGGTGCGGAAATCACGCCGCTTCCAAGCGGCTTCGAGCAGGCGGAGCTTCTCCTCGAAGGAGTCGGTGCGGTCGGCGTGGGTGGTCTCAGTCATGGAAATCACTTGCTGGAAGTGGCGGACGAAGGCGAACTGCTCGGACTGCCGGGTTGGAAAGCTCGTTTGAGCCGGGGGAAGAGGAACGTGACACAGACGACCAACCAGAGAACTGCGACAATGACCAGCAGGCGGGCACCGGTTTCAAACTGCCCCCACTGTTGCAATACAATCCACTTGTCGCCCCATGTGTTTGGTGGGTCAGTAATCCACCACCGCACAAGCAGAATCGGACCGTAGCGTTCCTTGGCCAAAGTCAACGGGGTGTCATCTGGGCCATGTAGACCACCCATTTCGCTGAAGCCTGGCATGAGCGCCCATCGCACCGCCAACCAGAGTCCGTAAGAGAGCAGTAGGACCAAGGCTGCCGCCCGCAGCCAAGGTGGTTTGAACCAGCGCTGCACATCCTTGAGTGAACCGTGTTCCATTCTTTGATGCTGCTACTTGGTTGCAATCTGGAGCTGACAGGAGGCTGACAGGAATGCAGGCATCACGCCAGCGCGATAGCAGGCCTAGAGGGCCGAGCGACAGTAGCCCCGAGCGTCAGCCCGGAGCTGCTTGCCTGCGCGCCTTTGCGCTTTCCGCATGCAAACAGCCCAGCAACGAATCGACCGGTTCCCGCTGCGGCCAAGACTTCTTATCCAGTCCGAGCCTCCTAGATTCGGCTGTCACCCGGTCAGGCAAACAACTCCCCAATCGGCGCGCCGCCATCCACGATGCGCGTGGGCCGGCCGGTTAGGTCGTTCAGTGTGGTGTTCTCCCAGTCGATGCCGAGGTGGTGGTAGAGCGTGGCGAGGAAATCGCCGGGGGTGCAGGGGCGTTCGGCGGGATACTCGGCGCGCTTGTCGCTGGCGCCGATGATGCCGCCGCCGGTGATGCCGCCGCCGGACCAGAGGTTCGAGAACGCGCCGGGCCAGTGGTCGCGGCCGGGTTGGAGCGTGCCCGCCGCGCCGCTCGCGGGATGCGCGCCGGTGCTGCGGTCGAAGCTGATTTTCGGAGTGCGACCGAACTCGCCCGTGGCGACGACCATCACGCGCTTCGCGAGGCCGCGCGCGTGGATGTCTTCAATGAGGGCGGTGAGGGCTTGGTCGTAGGCCCAGCAGCGGTAGCGCAGGCCGTTGAAGACGTGCGCGTTGACGGCGTGGTCGTCCCAGTTGTTGCCCGCCGTGCCGCAGATGGGGCCGTCGAGGTTGCTGTGGATGATTTCGACGCCCGACTCCACGAGGCGGCGGGCGAGGAGGAGTTGCTGGCCCCAACGGTTGCGCCCGTAGCGGTCGCGGGTGCGGTCGTCTTCCTTCGCAAGGTCGAAGGCATCGCGGGTTTTAGGATTCGTGAGCAGCGTCACGGCTTGCGACTCGAACTGGTCGAGCGCGCCGAGTTCACCTTCCTTGTCGAAGGCGCGTTCCAAGGTGTCGAGGTTCTGGCGAAGCACGGTGCGGTCGCTGAGGCGGCGGGCTTCGGTGGCGCTGGTCTGGCCGACGTTGGGGACGGAGAAGTCCGGGCGGCTCGGGTCGCCGTTGATGGCGAAGGGCGAGTAGGCGCTGCCGAGATACGCTGGGCCGGCGTAGCCGCCCTCGATGGAGTTGATGGCGCAGTAATTGGGGACGGGGCTGGTCCGGGGGTTCTTGGAGCGGAGGTAATTGGCCACGCACATCCAGTCGGGATACTTCGGCGCGGTCTTGTCGCGCTCGTCGGGGTCGCCGGAAAGCATTCGCAGGTGGCCGGCAGGATGGCCGCCCGAGCGATGCGTGAAGGAGCGGACGAGCGAGAACTTGTCGGCAATCTTCGCGTGGAGCGGGAGCAGCTCCGTGATGTTCATGCCGGGGACGTTCGTGGGAATGACCTTGAACGGCCCGCGATACTCCGCGCCGCTGTCGGGCTTGGGGTCGTAGGTGTCAATGTGCGAGAGCCCGCCGATGAGCCAGACCATGATGACGGCGGTGCGCTCCTTCTGCGGCTTGGCGGCGTTCTCGGCGCGCAGACGCATGAGGCCGGGCAGGCTGAGCGTGGCAAAGCCCGTGAGGCCGACGCTCATGAAGCCGCGGCGGTTGAGGGGGCCGGCACAGCGCAGCGGGGACTGGGGGGAGGGATTCATGAGTCTGGAGATTGTGACGCTAGGTAGAGAGACGGCTGGTTAGCCGGTTAATTCGCTGATGGGGCTGCCGCCGTTGACGATGTGCGTGGGCCGCCCACTGAAGTCCTTAATGGTGGCGCGCTGCCAGTCGAGGCCGAGATGGTGGTAGAAGGTCGCGAGAAAATCCGCCGGCAGACAGGGCCGCTCGGTGACTTCCTCGCCGCGCCGGTCCGTCGCGCCGATGACGCCGCCCATCTTGAAGCCGCCGCCGGCCCATAGGTTCGTGAAGGCCTGCGGCCAGTGGTCGCGGCCGGGTTGCAACGTGCCGGAAGGACCGCTGCCATCGCCGCCGCCGGTGCTGCGGTCGAAGGAGATTTTCGGCGTCCGGCCAAACTCGCCGGTCACGACCACGAGCACGCGCTGGTCGAGGCCGCGCGCGTAAATGTCCTCGATGAGCGCGGACACGGCGCGGTCGTAATTGCCCATGCGGAAGCGCAGCACGTCGAAGATGTGATGGTCCACCGCGTGGTCGTCCCACACGCCGGTGCGTCCGCAGAGCGGGCCGGTCAACTGGCTGGTGACGATTTCGACGCCGGCCTCGACGAGGCGGCGCGCGAGGAGAAGTTGCTGGCCCCAGCGGTTGCGCCCGTAGCGGTCGCGCGTGCGGTCGTCTTCCTTGCTGAGGTCAAAGGCGTCGCGCGTGCGCGAGTTGGTGAGGAGCGAGAGCGCTTGCGACTCGAACTGGTCGAGCGCGCCGAGTTCACCCGCGCGGTCGAAGGAGCGTTCCAACGTGTCGAGGCTTTCGCGGAGTGCGGCGCGATGGCCGAGCCGGCGGGCTTCGCCGGGGCCGGCGAGACCGAGATTCGGCACCTCGAAGCGCGGCTGGCTCGGGTCATCGGCGATGGTGAAAGGCGAATAAGCGTCGCCGAGAAAAGCGGAGCCGGTGTAATCGGGCGTGGAACTGGCGCATATGTAGTTCGGCAGCGGGTTCGTCCGCCGGCCTTCCTGCACGCGCAGGTAGTGCGCCACGGACATCCAATCGGGCAGGCGCGGCTTGGGTTTGTCGCGCGTGTCGGGGTCGCCGGAGAGGAACTGCATCGAGCCGGCAGGATGGCCGCCCGCCGTCTGCTTCATGCTGCGGATGAGCGTGAACTTGTCCGCAAGCTTCGCCTGCATCGGCAGCAGCTCCGTGATGCGCGTGCCGGGGACGTTCGTGGGAATGGGGTTGAACGGGCCGCGATACTCGCTGCCGCTGTCGGGCTTGGGGTCGTAGGTGTCGAGATGCGTGAGGCCGCCGGGGAGCCAGACCATGATGACGGCAGTTTTTTCCTTCCGGACGGGCGCAGCGGCTTCCGCGCGAAGGCGCATCAGCCCGGGCAAACTCAACGCCCCAAAACCCGCCAGCCCCATGCGCATGAACTCCCGCCGGGTCAACGGCCCGGGGCAGTGAAGCGGCGAATTGGAGCCTGGGGTTAAGTGCCTCATTTCTTCTCCACCGGCAGCACACGGACGCGAATCGGCTCCGAAACCAAGATGTCCGCGATGTCCTTCGGCGCGGCGTCGGCGGCCGCGGCTTTAACCTTGTTCACGGCGGCGGTCTTCGCGGCCTCGGCGGCTTTCAGTTTCTCGGCGGCGGCTTTCGCGGCGAGCTCGGCGTCGGCACGCTTTTCGGCGGGGGCAGTGTTGACGGCGTCGGCCAGTTTCTTGGCCTCGGTGGCGAGCGTGGCGGCTTCTAGTTCGGCTTTCTTTTGCGCGCCTTCGGCCAGCACGACTGCGCCGGGGTTGTTGCGATACTTCACCACGTAGCCGCTGTAGAGCGCGAGCGTGTGCTCGCCGGGCGCAGGCTTTAGGGTGGCGAGGTCGAGCACGAGGTCGGCGGTCTCGGTTTTTGGCGAAACTTCCAGCGGCTTGAGGCCGGTGAAGCCGTTACCGTAGGCGCGCAGGCGAATCTGGCCGGAAATCTCGCTGCGCCACGCGAGCTTCAGCGGGATGGTGAGCTTCGCGTCGGCCTTCGCCTCCCAGACTTTCGGCTCGCGCGCGGCGACGCTGATGGGCGCGGGCTCGGCGTCGGTCACGGACACGGGCACGTCGACCATGAGGCGCGGCTTCGGGATTTCACCGCTGGCATCGCGCACAGGCCACGCCTGCGAGGCGAGGTGAACGGGGCGTTCGACGGTCGCGCCGTTGACTTGCGCGCGGCCAAACAACTTCGCGAAGCCGAGCGAACGCGGGGCTTTCTCGTCTGCCGAGACGATGAGTTTTCCGTGCGCTTGGCCGGCGGGAATTTTGATGCCCGCCGCCGTCACGCCCGTGGGCAGCCCGGTCATGCCCAGTTCGATGTCGCCGTCGAAGCCGTCGCGCCGCACGACCGCGACCTCGAAAGCCATCGTCGCGCCGGGGCGCAGCGCGATGGGTTTGGACACGGCATTGCGGTCGCCGTTGCGCAGCTCCATGTGGATGGCCCAGCCAGTGAGCGCGAAGTCCGGCGCGGCCTTCCGCACGAGCAGCCGATAGACATTCGCCGCGTCGCTGCGCGTGCCACCGAAGAGGTCGCGCACCTGCAGGCGATACGTGCCGTCCTCCTTGATTTCCAACTTGCCGAGCGGGTCGGCGGAACCGGCGTTGTAAGGCGGGCCGTCGTAGGAATAACCGTTGCTGGACGGCTTCATGGGCGCGGGGATGTCGCCGAACTCCGCGACGTCACTCACTGTTTCCTTGCCGCCTTCCACGGTGACGCGCTGCACGAGGACGAACGGGTCGGTCGGCAGGCCCAGCCGCTCGGACGCGACTTCCACCCACCAGACCTCGCCCTTCTTCGCGGTGAACTCGAACGTGTCCACGTCCGCCGCGGGGTAAAACGCGCCGCTGATGTCGCAGGGCAAGGTGATTTTCTGCGCCTGCTTGTGTTCGTTGTTTGGCTCGGCCTCGGCGGTCTTCGCGATGCCGAAATCCGTCGCCGGGTTCCACGAAAACGCGCTCACGGCACGCGTCGCGGGCTGGCGGGGAACGGACGCACCGGCGGCAATCTCCTGCAACGCGAGCCGGTAGAAATTCTCCGCGCCGCCCTTGAAGGTGAGGCTGTGGACCTTCAGGAAAAACTTCCCGTCGGCAGGCGCGGTGAAATCCAGCAGGCCGCTGGTGCGGTTGACGACTAGGTCGCGGCCCTGCGCGTCCGCGACGATGAGCACGGGCGTGAGCTTGGAATCCACACCCGTCGTGGCGCACTCGATGGCGAGGCGCTGGCCTTTCGTGGCGGTGAAGGCATAAAAATCCACGGCGCGGGCGGAGGTGGCGGCGTTGCAGACGGAGTTGGGCTTCAGCTCCAACGCGCTTTCGAGCGAGGTGTTTGGCTTGGTGCGCGTGACTTCCGCGAGCTTGGTGACGCTGAACGCGCGCGCGGACGAGACGCCCAGCCGGCCGACGAACCGCGCGTCATGCACGCCGACGGGCGCATCCGGCGCGATGGTGACGAGAAATTGGTTCGGCGCACCGGCCTTGGGCTTCGCGGTGATTTTCGGGTTGGAGAAGAGGAGTTCCGTTACGTCCTCCAGCACTTCACCGGTGAGCGTGACCTCGACCGTGGTGCCCACCTGCCCGCCCATCGGCGTGATGGTGAGCAGCCGTGGGGTGGGCAGGATGACGGACTGGGCGAGAGCGGAAGTCGCCAGCGCGGCGGCGGCGAGGAGGTGGAGAAGTAGCTTCATGCGGAGATGTCGGAGAAACGTGGCCGGGTGTTCGAACCAACCAATGGAGCGCATGGCCCCAGCGGGGCCGAACATGAGTAGCCGTGGGTGAAGTTCTCGCAGCGAACGCAACCCACGGACGAGGACCGAGAATGCGGACAACCGCGTAGCGGTTGAACCATCGAGGCACGGGCGTTGAGTTCCACCGCTACGCAGTGGTGTCGCGTTTACGTGCGACCGTGGGTTCCGCTCGCAAAGCCTCGCTTCACCCACGGCTACTCGTGTTGGGCTGCTCCGCAGCCAGCCGCCGGGCGAGCGCCAAGACTTCGTTTGCTGCGTTGGGAGCGACGCTCGCATCTCAGTGGTTGTAGAGAAATTCCTTCGTGTTGATGAGGGCCCAGAGCAGGTCTTCGTAGGCCAGGCGCTTGGCTTGGTCGGGCGGGAGGGGTTTGCCGGCGGCGTCTTCGCGCGGGCGGGTGAGATATTCCTCGGCGACGGCTTGCTCGTGCGACTGCGGTTCGCGGGCGAACGCGGCGAGATACAGTTCGCGGATTTTCTGCGGCTCGGGCTTCGCGTCCTTCGCGAGGCGCTCGGCGCGACCGCCGCTCGTCGCGAGCTTGGCCTTCACGTCCGCCGCGTTCATCAGGTGCAGGCTCTGCGAAAGGCTCGGCGCGCTCGCACGTTCGCATTCGCACACGCTCGCGGACTCGGGCCGGCCGAAGACTTTCAGGAACGGCGAGCTGCGGTTGTAGCTGTTGTCGGGCAGCGCGATGGCGCGCGTGCCGGCGGGCAGGTCGGCGAAGTCGGTCTTCGCGCCGGTGAACTGGTCCACCGCGTCGAGCAGCACCTCGGCCTGCATCCGGCGCGGGTAGAAGCGCGAGAAGTTCTGCGTGTCCACGCCGTTGTGCTGGTTGGGAATCGCGCTCAACTGATACGCCGACGACTGCGCGATGACCCGCACGACGGCCTTCAAGTCGTAGCCGCTCTCGACGAAATGCTTCGCCAGCGCGTCGAGCAACTCGGGGTTCGACGGCGGGTTCGTGTCGCGGATGTCGTCCTCCGGCTCGATGAGGCCGCGGCGGAAGAAGTGTTTCCAGTAGCGGTTCACGAGCGACTTCGCGAAGAACGGATTCGCCTTGTCGCCCATCCAGTCCGCGAGGCGCAGGCGCGGGTCGTCGTCGGGCGCGATGTCCAAAGTCGGCGCGCCGAGGCCGGCGGGCTTCACAGGCTGCTTGGTTTTCTTGTTCTCGGTTTGCGCCATGCCGCGCTTGTGGAAGATGACATCCTCGCCGGCCGTGGCGGTGGGCTTGCGGCCAATCTGACTGAAGAACGCCGCCATGCTGTAGTAATCGTGCTGGCTCCAGCGCTCGAAGGGATGGTGATGGCATTGCGCGCACTGCATCCGCACGCCGAGGAAAAGCTGCGCCACGTCCTCAAGTTGCTCGGTCGGCTGCTTCACGCGCTTATACCAGGCGACGGGCGGGTTGTCCGCGATGGTGCCGGTGGCGGCGAGCAGCTCGCGCACGAGGCGGTCGTAAGGCTTGTTTGCCAGCAGGCTGTCGCGCACCCACGAGTGGAAGGCGAAGTTCGCCGTGATGTCCTTCGTGTCGTCGCGCTTGTTCTTGAGCAGCGCGGTCCACTTGCCCGCGAAGAAGTCCGCGTAGTCCGGGCTGGTGAGCAGCGCGTCCACGAGCGCGTCGCGCTTCGTTGGCTCCTTGCTCGCGAGGAACGCCTCGGCCTCCGCCGCCGTGGGCAGACGGCCCGCGATGTCGAGCGAGACGCGGCGCAGGAACGTGGCGTCGTCGCAGACCGGCGAAGGCGGGATGCCGAGCTGCTTCAAGTTCGCGAAGACGAGTTGGTCAATGAAGTTGCGGTTGGACGGCAAGTGCTTGACCGGCGCGCCGAGCGGAACCGAGACGTTGAACACGGCGGCCTTGTCCTGATAACGCACCATCACGGCGACGTTGCCCGGCTGGTCGGAGATTTTCACGCGGCCCGCCTCGGAGGCTTCGGCCATGTTGCGGTCATTTGCCTCGTAAAGCGCGATGGCCGTGACGTCGCGGGATTTCCCGTCGGAGAAGCGGGCGGTGACTTTGAGCTGCTGGTCGGCCTTGGGCTTGAGCGTTTTCTTGGCGGGCTGCACGTCGAGCGCCACGAGCTTCGGCGCGGTGGCGAGGTCGTTCGGCGTGCCCTGCCGAAGCCACGCGCGGAGAATGCGGTAGCCTTCGGAGCTGGGTTCGAGCCGCAGACCGCCGCCGTGCGGGACGACGTTCGCCGCCTTCATGAGCAGGAGGCTTTGGTCTGGCGACGCCGCGAACACGCGCCGCCCGCGCGCTTCCTTCACGAGGTGCTCGTAATCCTCCTGCGGTTCGAAGCCGAGCAGCGAAAGTTGGAAACCGTTCTGTCCCTGCCCGGCCTTCGCGTGGCACGCGCCCATGTTGCAGCCGGCCTTGGTGAGCACGGGGACGACGTCGTTGACGAAGCTCACGGGGCGGGGCGCATCTGCGGCATTGACCACAAGCGGCAGACCCGCGAGGACCGCGAGCCAGCTGCGGTGCTTCTGCTGCCAAACCCGGAATGATGTCATCATGGGCACGAAATTCAGATGACTTGCGCCCGGGGGTTCTTCATTCGCATTGGGGAAAACGCGCTTTCTTCCGCGCCGAAATCGCCTTGGCCAGGACTGCCCATTCTTTGCCCGCGCGCCGCCAAGCGAGGGCCGCCAGCGGACGGTTCGCTTTGAGCAGTTACAGCGCAGCGGGATGGGAAGGCCGGCGCGACGCTCCGGAAACGGCTCCCGCAGGCGCGCGCCGGAGCGGCGCATGGTGAGGGCCAAGAACCATTCACGCTTATGTATCCGAACTGTGGCCCCGAACACCTCGGCGCGAACCTCGAAGACGCATCGCGCTACGCCAGCCGGCGTGAGTTCCTCAACCGCGTGGGCACCGGCTTCGGCGCGCTCGCACTCGTGGGACTGCTGCGCGACGAACTGGTGCCGTCCGCCGGCGCGCAAAGCGCAGGTGGTTTGCTTGCCCCCAAACAGCCCCACCACGCCGCCACCGCCACGCGCGTGTGCCACATCTACCAGAGCGGTGGTCAGGCGCATCAGGACACGTGGGACCCCAAGCCCGGGCTCGCGACCGCCACCGAGTCGGGCGGAGGCCGCAGGTTGCTCGCCTCGCCGTTCAAGTTCACGCCGCAGGGCAAAAGCGGCCTGGAGACGAGCGAGGTCTGGCCGGAGTTAAGCAAAATGGCCGACGAACTCTGCGTCATCCGCTCCATGTATACCGCCGCCCCCGCGCACGGGCCGGCCACGCTCATTCAGACCTGCGGCGACTTTCGGCTGCCCAAGCCCTCCGTCGGCGCCTGGGTGGTCTATGGCCTGGGCAGCATGAACCAAAACCTGCCGGCCTACGTGGCGATGAATCCCGGCGGCTTTCCCGGCGAAGGCATTCAGAACTGGCAGTCCGCCTTCATGCCCGGCGCGTATCAGGGCACCTATGTGGACCCGGTGAAGGAACGCATTGACCAGGTCATCGAGAACATCCAGTCCGACCTCGTCAATGCCAAGGATCAACGGGCGCAGCTCGACCTGCTCAGCCGGCTCAACGAGATCCACAAGCAGAAGCGCCAGAACGACGGCGCGCTCGACGCCCGCATCCAGTCCTTCGAACTGGCCTTCCGGATGCAGACGGATGCGACCGAGGCGTTTGATGTCTCACGCGAGCCGGACTATGTGAAGGAAGCCTACGGACTGACCTCACCCAACCGCACGGTGCAGGCGCAGGCGCGGCAGTTCATCCTGGCACGCCGATTACTCGAGCGCGGCGTGCGCTACGTGCAGGTCTGGAACGGCGGCTGGGACAACCACAACGATGTGAAGGGGGCCGTGGCCCGCGCCGCCGGGAACATTGACAAGCCCATCGCTGCCTTTCTCAAGGACCTGAAGGAGCGCGGCCTGCTCAAGGAAACACTCGTGGCCTCCAGCACGGAGTTCGGCCGTTCCTCAACCGAGGACGGCCCGGGCGGCCGCACGCACAATGCGCAGGCCTTCGCCTCCTGGCTGGCCGGCGGCGGCATCAAGGGAGGCATCGCCTACGGCGCGACCGACGAACTGGGCGCGACCGCCGTCGAGAACAAGGTCAGCGTGCACGAGTTTCATTCCACCATCCTGCACGCGCTGGGCTTTGAATCGGAGAAACTCACCTTCCGCAACAGCGGCCGGGATTTCCGGCTCACGGATGTTTCCGGTGCCCAACCTGTCAAAGCCCTGTTCGCCTGACCTGAGCGCACACGAGTCATCGCTCGGAGAGCTCTGGACGCATCGCTGGTGGTTACCCTGCTTTGGTGCCGCGGCAGGCGCGTTTAGGGCAGCGCCCCGCCGCGCTTGCATTCCTCCCGGCAGCGGCCCATTGTCCCCGACGCTTTTTATCCGGCGCACCAACCGACGCCACCTTGCTCATGAGTCAACCGACGGAAACTGAATTGGATTTGGAACTGCAACTGCTGCCCGCGTGGGCCAGGCAGGGTGCGGACACGAACCGCTTTGCGAACTATCGCGGCGACGAGGAGGTCCGCGGCGGCGCGCGCAAAGGCCGCGGTGACCGCCCGTTCGGCGACCGTCCGCCCCGCCGCGACGGTCCCGGTGGCGGCCCGCGTCGGGATGGCCCCGGCGGCCCGCGCCGCGAGGGAGGGCCACGCCGAGATGGGCCGCGTCCCGGCCCTGGTGGCGACCGGCGGGACCGCCCGTTCCGCGGTGGCCGCGACCGCGATGACCGCCGCGACGAACCGCGCCGGGAAGCACCCGCACCGCTGCCCGACATTGACGTAAACCTCATGCCCGAGGAAAAGGGCGTCGAGGGTCTGGCCCGCCAGATCAAGCTCACGGGCCGCGCGTATCCGATCTTCGACATCGCGCACCTCATCCTCAAGAAGCCCGACCGCTTCACCGTCACCTTCACCCCCGCCAAGGCCGCCGAAGGCAGGGCCGCCCAGGCGCTTTTCCTGTGCAGTTTGGATGACACCCTCTGGCTCTCCGAGGCGGACGTGATGGCGCACCTGCTGCAGCGGCACTTCAACACGTTCTACTCGACCGAGAAAATCGCCGGCGAGGCGCCCAAAGGCACCTACACCTTTGTCGCCCAGTGCGGCATGAGCGGCATCATCCTCGGTCCGCCGAACTACCACGATTACCAGACCAAGCTCCACAAGCTGCACGCCGAGCGCTTCAGCCGGATGCCGTTCGACATGTTCAAGTCACGGGTGAAGATCGTCCGCGACGAGGCCGTGGTGAAGCAGTGGGTGGAGGAAACCAGCTTCAAGACCGAGTTCACCGCGCTCAACGTCCCCGAGCCGCTCAAGTTCACCAAGCGCGAGGAGGTCGAAGCTCACTTCAAGACCACCCACCTGCCCAACCTGGCCAAGCCGGTCGAGACCCACACGCTGCTCGGCGCAAGCGTCGGCAACTGTGCCCCGCCGCTGCGGGCGCTCTTCCGCCGCGCGGTGGAGGATCAGGTGCGCTTCCCGCTCAAGCTGGTCAACGTGCTCTGCACGCAGTTCAGCCGGCACGGGCTGCAATTCTTCAAGGTCAACAAGACGATCACCCATGTGAGCGTGGCGCGGCCTACCTTCCTGGACATGGACGCCACCCCGGTCTCGCCCAGCCTGCGCAAGCTCATCGAGTTCATCAACGCGACGCCCAAGTGCACGCGGCGCAAGATTCTCGAAGCCCTCGCGCCCGCTCCAGCGAACATCGCCATTGCTGCGCCGGCGGATGGCCAGCCTGCCACCCCGCCGCCCGCGCCGGAACCGACCGCTGAGCAATCCGCGATCAACAGCGACCTGCACTGGCTGATTCACCAGGGCCACGTCATTGAGTTCGCGAACGGCCTGATTGAGACGGCCAAGAAGCCCATGCCCAAGCCGGCGCCGGTCCCGCGACCGGAAGGTGCGGCCAAGCCGGAGCGTGCCCCGCGGGTCGAGCGCCGCTATGTGCCGGTCTTCTCGAGCGTGCCGTTATTGGTTGGCTGATCAGCTGTTACCGCTCTCCCGTTGCCGCCCGCCCGCTCTAAGCGCGCGGGCGGTGCAGTTTTCTGCGGACCAATTCCAGCACCTCCACCGCGGCCGGCAACTGGTCTGCCCACAGCACTGCCCAGTAGAGCAAGCTAGTGAGAACGGCGGGCACAAAGACCGCGCCTAGCCTCGCCAGCAGCGTCACGTGGCCGAATTGACTGTCCCATGCACGGTAGCCCGGCCACGCCAGAAGGCTCACCAATAGGGTCGCGGTGAGCACGGGCTTGAGGCTGCGCTTTACTTCGGCCAGTTCCAGAGTGCCGAGCTTCATGCGCAGTGCCCGCAGCAGCAGCCAGACATTCAGGCAAGACGTGATGGTATTCGCGAGGCCAAGACCGGCCTGCCGGAGCGGCTCGATCAGGGCGATGGAAAGCAGCAGGTTCGCCCCGAGGCAAAAAACGCTGACTTTCATCGGCGTCTGCGTGTCGCCGAGCGCGTAGAAGGCCCGGGCAATGATGTTCACCATCGAGAAGGCGACGAGTCCGGGCGCAAGACATTGCAACGCCAGTGCCGCGCGCTGCGTGGATTCGGGACCGAACGCGCCGCGTTCGAACAGCAGCCGCACGATGGGTTCCGCCAGAAACAGCAACAGCACTGCGGCGAGGCTGTTGATGACGACGAGATACGACAACCCCTGCCCCAGCGTCGCGCGGAACTCGGGAAATTTCTTCTCCGCCGCCAGCCCGGACAGGCTCGTGAGCAGATAGGTGGCGAGCGAAATGCCAAAGACGCCCTGCGGCAGCTCCATCAACCGCACCGCGTAGCTGAATGACGCGACGATGACCGGGTCCACCCAGAACGACACGAGCTGCACCAGCGTCACGTTGAGCTGGAACGCCGCCACGCCAATGATGGCCGGCCCCATCTTGCTCACGACGGCGCGCACGGTGTCATCCCGCCACGGAGTCACCCACTGCAGCCGCCAGCCCCCGCGCCGGAGCGACGGCAGTTGAAACGCCGCCTGCGCGATGCCCGCGACGAGCACGCCGAACGCGAGCGCGAAGATTTGGTCGTCGAGCTTCCCGCCAAAGTTCGGCGCGACAAGGAACACGCTGGCAATCATCACCACGTTCAACAGCGCCGCGCCCAGGGCCGGGATGAAGAAATGCCCGCGGGCGTTGAGCACGCCCATGAACACCGCCGCGAGACACACCAGTCCCATGTAAGGAAACATCACGCGCAGCAGCTCCAGCATCAGCCGCGTCTTGGCGTCGAACTGCACCGTCGCGAGCGCGAGGGACAGGCCCGCCAGCACCAGGGCGATAACCACGGCCGCGAAGACCAGCAGCGCAGACATCACGGCGTTGGCGGCGCGCCACATTTCAACCTCGCTGGCAGTCTTTTCCTTCTCCTTGAAGATGGGGATGAACGCCGCCGTGAGCGCGCCCTCGCCGAGCAGGCGGCGGAAGAGATTGGGAATCGTGAACGCCAGCGTGAACGCACCGGCCACCCAGCCGTCGCCCATGAAGCGGGCGTAAGCCATCTCGCGCACCATCCCCAGCACGCGCGAGGCGAGCGTGGCCGCGCCCATCGCGCCGGAGGATTTGAGCATCTGCGACATGCGCCGCGAGGCTATGGGCTGAGTTCAAAGTTGGGAATTGGGAAAACGTCCAACGCTCAACTTTCAACGCCCAACTTCCAACGGCGAGGGCGTGTCGTTAAACGTTGAGCGTTGAAAGTTGGACGTTGAACGTTTCCCCTTTGGATCCTCTGTGCCCCCTCGCGGCCAACTCCTCCCTGTTCTTTTCATGGCGATTCCCCTGCCCCGCTGCTAGCGTGCCGGCAAAACCAAACCGCGCATGACCGAGGAACCTTATCGTTGGCTGGAGGCGGTCGCGAACCGCCGCGAATACGTCCGCGAACAGCTCCGGGACGGCTCGCCCGTCTTCGCCGTCAGCCTGCCCGACGGCATCCTGCTGCTGGGCGTGGGCGCGGGCCGCTCGAAGGTCTTCGAGCTGCACGACCGCCTCGCGCTCGCGGGCCTCGGGCACCCGGCGGACATCGAGAAGGTCCGCCAGGCCGCGATTGATGCCGCGCACCTCGAAGCCTTCACCCGCGCGCCCGAGGACGTGAGCCTGCGCCGCCTCCTGAGCTTCGGCCTCAGCCCGCAGCTCAAGCAGAACTTCGAGCAACTCTTCACCGCGCCCACGCTCGTCGAGCTGCTCATCGTCGAGCTGGGCAACGACCCCGGCCAAGACCTGCTCGCGAACCTGCATTTCGACGGCGCGTTTCAGCTCCAAACCGGCGGCCTTGCCGTCGCCGCGAACACACCGGAAGCCGAAGCCGCCGCGAAGACCTGGCTCACCACCGCCCTTGCCGGTCAGACCGACCGCGCCGCCGTCGCCGACCTGCTGCTGCAAGCCTGGTGGGTGCTGACCGAGAACAAGTCGTTCGCCGACAAGCTGCCGACGGAGGCGGAGCGGCGCGAAGGGTGGAAGAAGGCGGTGAAGGCATTGCAGCTTGAGACTGGCTGGTTAAGTCGGAGAACGCTCCGGGCAGGTCGTTACGAAACCGTCACCAAGCTCATTGTCACCACAGGAGAGTAGTGATGATTCTCGGTGCCGAAGAGTTCTTGAAGACCACGACGCCATTGAAACGGGGGCTGCTTGGAGTCTTCTGTGGACTGATCCTTCCCATTTTGGGTTTCGTGCTTTTCTACGGCATGAGTTCGAGCGAGCCGCGCCCAATGCCCCGTAGCGACGAAGAGTGGTTCGAGTGGCTTTGGGTATCGGTATTCTATGAATTCATTGCGGCTGGAGCCGTTTACACAACGCTCCTACTCACCTGGTGCGTGTGGCGTCCCAAGCCAGTGGCAAGCTTCCTCCTCTGGTCGGCACATTCGGTTTGGAAACTGTTCTTTGTGATGTGTTTTGTCATCGCCGCGTTCATGGCCTTTTTGATGGTGCGCGAATCTCTTCGAAACCCATGAACCGCATCGTCGGCCTTGAAACAGAACACGGATGCCTGTGCATGCCCCGCTTGCCGCAGCCCGGAGGGCTGCCAGCCATTAGCCGGGGGTTGAGGAGCGCAGCGACGACACCCCCGGTAACTGCGAACAAAACGTCCGCACCCCGGAGGGGTGCCAGACTTGGCCGACGGTTCCCTCGAAGGTTAATGGCACCCCTCCGGGGTGCGTTGTTCTCTACGCATTGCTCCGGGGGTATCGCTCGCGCTCAACCCCCGGCTAATGGCTTGCACGGCTTCGCCGTGTTTCCGTCATCGCACGCAACACTCACCCCGGCTCTCCTGTTGCTCCGCAAACGGCGAGGGAGAACGCAACACCCACGCCGCCATGAACCGCATCGTCGGCCTTGAAACGGAATACGGGTGCCTGAGCAGCGACCCCGCCGGGCCGCCCGCCGCCGTCGCGCGCGTGCGCAACTGGATGTTCGAGCAGAACCGCTTCGGCCTCGCGGACCTGCATCAGCGCGATTGGGACGAGCCGGCCGGCAACGGCGGCTTTCTCTTCAACGGCGGCCGCTGCTACGTGGACATGGGCCACCTCGAAATCTGCACGCCCGAGTGCCTTTCCCTCCGCGACCTGCTGCGCTTCGACCGCGCGGGCGACGCCATGCTCACCGCCGCCACGCAGGACCTCGGCCTCACCGAGCGCGTCGGCTTCGTGCGGAACAATGTGGACTACTACTCGGGCGCGACCTTTGGCTGCCACGAGAATTACCTCGTCCGCCGCGGTGCACCGCTCAACGAGGCGAACGTCCAGTCGCTCCTCGCCTTCCTCACGTTGCGCGTGCTCTACACCGGCGCAGGCCGCGTGCGGGCATCGCCGGGCGCGGAATCGCGCGGCGACATCATCAAGCTGATGCCGGACAGCGATTTCCAAATCAGCCAGCGCGCGGACTACATCAACAACGACCTCTTCGAGTGGGTGCAGTTCAACCGCGCCATCATCAACACGCGCGACGAGCCGCTCGCCGACCCACGCCGCTTCCGCCGCCTGCACCTGCTGCACGGCGACACCAGCGTGCTGCCGGCCACGCTCGCGCTCAAGTGCGGCACCACGTCGCTTGTGCTGGACCTCTTGGAGATCGACAAGCTCCCACCGGCTGCGCTCGCGGATGCGGTCTACTCGTTCCGCGAACTATCGCATCAGCCGGACGGCCCCTGGCGGGCCACGCTGGCGGACGGTCGGGAAGTCCCCGCCGTCGCGATCTTGCGGTGGTTTTACGCCGCAGCAGAGCGGGAATTTCGCGGTCGCGACGCGGAGACGGACGCGCTGCTGGGCATCTGGGACGGCGTGTTGACGGACTTGGAAACGAACGTCGAGAACCTCGTTGGCACCGTGGACTGGGTGACGAAACGCTGGCTCTACACGCAATTCCTCGCGGCGGAAAATCTCCCGTGGAGCGACCCGTGGCTGCGCGCACAGGACCTGGAATTCCACGCCGTGGACCCCGCACGCAACCTCGCCTGGCCGCTGGCGCGCACGCCAGAACCGTGGGTGATTGCGCCCGAGGAGCAGCACGCCGCCATGCTCACCCCGCCGGCCAACACCCGTGCCGCCGCGCGTTCAGCGCTGATGCACTTGGTGGCCAAGCAGGACTTCCGCTTTTTCGTGGATTGGGAAGCCATCGAGGCGGACGGCGCGGATGCGCTGCAAATGCTGGACCCGTTCGAGCCGCAGCCGCCCGACCCGGCGGCATGGCTCAAGGAAATTGAGCGAAGCCAGGCGCGCCTCGCCCGCGAGGGTGCGCCCTAGCTGCTGCCGGAATGCAATGCACCCGCCCCACGCGCACATTGCCAAGCATCAAAGCTGAGCGTCCCCATCGTGCTCCTGTGTGCCATCATCCGATGCGGCTCCGGCCGCAAGACGCGTTCTGAAGAGGTGCACGAGGAGAGGGACGTGATAAGACTATCACCAGCAAGCGCCATTGGCCTGCACACACGTCGATGCCTCCCGCCGCCTCCACTCCCGCCCGCCGCCGCTCGACGCCGTTGGGCGAGACGCTCCGGCACGTCGCGGCCGGTGAGCTGAACCCGGTCTTCGTGAAGGAGATGCGGCAGGCGGTGCGCGGACGGCTGGTGCTTTCCATGTTCCTGCTCGCCCTGACGGTCATGTTCAGCCTGTCAGCGGTGATGCTGCTGACCATGAACGTGGATCAGGGCGGCTTCGGGGCGCAGTTCTTTGCCACCTTGCTGGGGACGCTGACGGTGCTGACGGGAGTGTGCGTGCCGGCTTGGAGCGGCGGCCGGATGATGCAGGAGCGCCACACCGAGGAGGGCATCGACATGCTTTATTTCACCCCGATGTCGTCCGAGGAAATCATCCAGGGAAAGTTTCTCTCCAACGTGGCGTTGGCCGCGGTGTTTTTCTCGGCGGGCGCGCCGTTCTTTGCGGTCGCGCCGCTGCTGCGCGGCGTGGACGGACTGACGGTGTTGCTGGTCTCGGGACTGATGTTCTTCACGGTGGTGATGATCAGCCAGGCGGGCCTGGTGCTGGCGAGCCTCCCCCTGAACCGCGGATGGAAGGGCGCGATCGGCCTGCTGGCGGGGCTCTTCGCCGCGCCATTCGTGCTGTTCTGGTGCGGTTTCTGCCTGAGTTTTGTGTTCAATGAAAACGGGCCGGGCGTTCCGTTGTTGATGGTCTTTCTTGCAGCCGCCGTGTTTGGGCTGCTGGGACTGAACGTGCTCATCGTGATGGCGGCCAGCTACATCGCGCCCCGCAACGGCATTTACTTCCGGCGTAAAAACCCGCCCAGAAAGTGGACGCCGCCGATGCAACCAGGGATTCCATCCGGGCCGCCGCCACTTCCACCCCAAGGCTGACGCGGGCCGTTGCCGTAGATGAGCCCCGACGCAAGGGCGGCGGGGCGGCGCAGGTCCCACCACCAACAACGTCAGTGTCGCCGCATCGAGAGCCGGTGGTTCACGCGCTTGGTCTGCTGATAGTCGAGCGGAGGCAAGTCTGTCAGCGTTGGTGAATCCGTCTCGCGAAGGATGGCCCGCGCGCGGTCCTTGAGCGCCTCCCACCGCGGCCATTCCAGGTCCGGCGCGTGGGCGACCTGCCGCAACACGCTGCGCCATTCGATGATCATCCGGTCAATGTCCCCAACGCCGAGGAACTCCGTCGCCCAGCCGTCCTTGCCGTAGGGGTTGCGGTGCACATCTGCCGCGATCTCCTCGGCTCCCGCGCCGTATTCGGGCGGCACACCGAGGTCGAGATAGCCGGTGAAAGTCTGCGTGCCAAAGAGCCGCCGGCAGGCCAGCGCGATGCGGCCGTCCCACCGCGCGTCGCCCTTCGCGAAGCGATGCCCCGCGTGCAGGTTCGCCAGCTCGTATGCCAGGTCCTCGATGGAAAGTGATTCATCTTCCAGCGCCGCCGCTACCGCGAGGCCGTCGCCGGAATGGAAAAAGCTCACGATGCGCCCACGCCGCGTTGGCACGCCATCCGGTCCAACCAGCCCGAGCCGCCGCCAGATCGTCGCCACCCCGGTGCCGGTTGGGAGCTGTTTGCACTGCGGCACGCAGGCGCACCGCGCACAGTCCGGCGGAAACACCTCGCGCTCCGGCGGACGCCAAAGCGCCACGCCATGCGTGTCCACACAGGCCTTCAACGTGAGCTGTCCCAGCGCCACCACGACGCGCACGGGGCCGATGCCGACCTCGGGGACATGCTCGGCAAACTCATCCTTCAGGCGCACCGCCGGCGGATATTCGATGGCCAGCACCGGCGTCCGCTCCCGCGCGAAACGCTGTTCCAGCACGGGCACAACGTGCTCCCGCCAGCCGGCCAGCGGCACTTCGCGCATGCCCCAGTTGGTGAACTTGCGCACCCACTTGGCCAGCAGAACCTGCCCGCCATTCAACGTGTCTGCCACCACGAGCGAGCGGCCGAACGTCCCATCCGCCAGCTTCACCAACGTCCCGCCCTCCCCGAGTTTTTCCGCCGCCCGTTCCAAGGTGAGCGCCGGGCGGAGGTGGATGGCAACCCCAGCTGGCGGGCCCTGCTGGTCGGGCTTTTCCGTGACGGCGGACGCCGCACTGTCCAGCTCACCCGACTCGTCGGCACGCGGGAGCACCGGCTGAACGCCCTCCCTGTCCGCCCCGGGTGGCAGGGCTCGGTTCGGCAGCACATCTGCGGTGGTGGCACGCCGCCGGGCAATCACGGGGCCGTTCAGCTTGAGCATGGTCAGCACACCTTCGCCCAGGGGTTCCATTACCTGCACCTCGGCGGCCGGCACGTCCCGCAGTTGGGGCCACGCCTCCCATTCACCGCGGCTGTTCAGAAACTGCCGCACCATCTTACGCACGTGCCGGGCACGCTCACCGTCTGTCTTGAGCCCGCACGGCGTCTCAGGATTTTTGAGCGCACCTTCGACGCCGAGCAAAATGGGCTTGGTCGTGAACAGCCGCTCCTGCACGCGCACCGCCTCCTGGAACGGATCCAGTTCCGCCTGCGCCGCCGCGCCCATGATGCCCAGCAGCGCGCTCCAATCCACCAGGCCCGAGCGTGCGAGAAACGCAGGCCGGCCGTCGAGCAGCCGCAGGCCGTTGGCCGACACGAGCACGTAGCCGATTTCGTCAATGCCACGCCGGCCCGCGCGGCCGAACATCTGCAGAATCTCGTCCGGCCGGATGGGCACCTCAACGTTGTCCCGGCGATAGGAATCCGCCGCGAGCGCAACGCTCCGCAGCGAGAAGTTGATGCCCGCCGCCAGTCCCATCGTGGCGACGACCACCCGCAACTGACCGGCCTTGGCCAATGGCTCGATGACACCCGCCCGCGCCCCGTAGCTCAGGCCGCTGTGGTGGTAGGCCACCCGTGCGCGCAGCATCCGCGCGACCTTCTCGCCGACGAGCGACTTCTGCTCGGTGGTGAGCGTGAGCGGATTAGGATTCGGCAGGAACCGGGCGATCTCCCCGGCCAGCGCCTCGGTTTCCTTGCGGCGCGGCGCAAAGATCAGCACCGGACCGAGATCATCCGCCAGCGCCTTTGCCACAAGACGCGGCCAGTAGCCCTTCACCTCGCTGGGCACATGAACGCTCAGGTCATTGGCATGGACCTCCTCCAACGGCACGGGCCGTTCGAGATGCCGCACGAGCTGGGCCTTGCGCCCGAGCCGTTCGAGCCACTTCACGATGTGGTGCGGATTCTCCACGCTGCCGCTCAGGAGCAGCAGGCGCGTCGGCGACGGCGCCATCGCAATGGCGAGCTCGTAGTTGAGACCGCGGTCGGGATCGGCAAGCATCTGATACTCGTCAATGACCAGCAGCGCCGGACCTTCGCCGCGGATGAGCCGATACTTCTGCGTCTCCAGCGTCGCCACGAGCACCGGCGCGTCGAGATTCTCGCTCAGATCGCCGGTGGCGATGCCGACGTTCCAGCCGCGCGCGCGCCACTCCGCGAGCTTGTCATTGGCCAGCGCCCGGGTGGGCACGGTGTAGATGGCCTGCCCGGAAGGCTTGCCGAAATTGGACCACAGCTCGAACACCAGGGTTTTGCCGGCCCCCGTCGGCGCATGGACGACCACGTCCTTGCCGTTGCGCAGGGCGTTGACGGCCTGCTGTTGCCACAGGTCGGGGACCGTGACTTGGTTGAAGGCCGGCTGATCGGCGAGTTGTTCTCCCAGAGAGGACACGCCCGCGAAGATAGGCGAAGCATGGGAAAGAGGAACGGGATTCTTCCCGCCTGCTTCTGATCCTGATCTGGCATCGCACTCCCAGCTCGGTGCACCGAACCGGTCAGGGCCTTGGCAAGCTCGGCGAATCGCGCGCGTGGCCAGTCCCGCGTCTGCACCGGTGCGGCCGGATTTGAATCGCCCAATCTCCTGCCCCGTCGCAGACTGCGCCCATGCGCCGTTCGTTAACCTGCCTCGTCCTCGCCGCTCTTTGCCTGTCCACCGCCGAGCCCACGCGCGTCCACGCGCAGACTGCGAAGGCCAAGCTCGCCCCCGTCACGCCGCACTACGACGCGCCGGACCAGCCGTTCCGCATGGCCCCGATGCCGCAGAGCACGCGCAGCATCGTGGTGCCGCTGGCGACGAACCTGCACCTGGCCTTCGACACCGCGCTGCTGCGCACGCACACCGTCTGGTCGGGCCGGGGCCTCGCGCTTCTCGGCCCACAATACGGCCTACCCAAGTCGCCCTTCATCAGCACCAACGACGGCACGGTGCTGTGGACCATGCCGCCGGTATTTCCGTGGGCGGTGGGGAAGATGCCGGAGAAGGATGCGGACAAACCATTGGCTGGAGCGCGACTCGTCGGCTTCAAATTGTTCCCCATCAGCTTCCAATACGAACTTCCTTCGGGCCGCGAACGTCCGGCGCTGATTCAAGAGTCTCTCTCTACGATTTATGGGACGGTCAATTGTGTTCACCGCCAACTGCGGGTGGAGTTCAACAGCGAACCGCTATGGTTCCTTGCTCATGCTGAGATGGCCCGGGGTGAATCCTTGTCGCCGCAAGTGGTGGTTCTTGAGCGAAACGATGCAGCGATTCTCGTGTCCGTTCGCAAGTCCCATGACCTCAAACTCGAACTTCAGGAGCAAGACGCCAATTACTCTGCTGAAATCGTCACCGAACAGGGAACTGAGAAGGGCAACCTGCGTCGGACAGTCAGCGGTAAGGAGGCTCGCGTTTGGGTGCGGATTCCTCCCACCAAATCTGGGGATATTCAGGGTGTTGGCATAACGACCGAAGTGTTCAGCTCGAAGCGTGAAGCAGTAGAATCATTTAAGAAAAGCTCGGTTCAGCCTGACCCTGTCGTCTACGTTGAACTGGGACCGAGCACGAAGCATACGGTAAGTGCGTCGGCTATCGCCCGCCCCAGTTCCGCCTCCACTCCGTCCTTCCGCGCCGAATCCTTCCCGCTCCCCAAGGAAGCCAACCTCCTCGTCACCGGCATGGACTTCCTGCCCAACGGCGACCTCGCGGTCTGCACTTGGCCGGGCGAGGTGTGGGTCATCGAGGGCGCGCAGGGTCCGCCCGCTGCTGCCAAGTATCGCCGTTTCGCGCGCGGGCTGGCCGAGCCGATGGGCGTGGCCGTGCGCGATGGAAAGATTTACGTCGCCACCAAGCAGGCGCTCTACCGGCTCGCGGACACCGACGGCAACGGCGAAGCAGACTGGTTCGAGTGCCTGAACCAAAGCTGGGGCTACACCGGCAGCTACAACGCCTTTGTCTATGGCCCGGTCTTCGACAAGGCGGGCAACTTCATCCTCGCCAACGCCGGTCACGCCGGACGGTGGGACGCAAACTACATGGGCTGGGCGCTCCGCCTCTCGCCCGACGGCGCAAAGCTCGACACAATTTGCTCCGGCCTGCGCGAACCGAATGGCATCGGCACCTTCGGCCCCGACCGCGACGTGTTCGTCTCTGAAAACCAAGGCGCGTGGATTGGCGCGTGCAAGCTGAACCACGTCACGCCCGGCAAGTTCTACGGCCATCCAAGCGCGTGGCCGGCCAAGCAGGAGGAATACGGCAAGCACACGCGCTTCGACCCGCCGGCGGTGTGGTTCCCCTACAAGCTCGCGCGCTCCGTCACAGGCTTCGCGGAGATTACCGACGACCGCTTCGGGCCGTTCCGGGGCCAACTCATGGTCGGCGATTTCCAGAACGCCATCGTCACGCGCGTGCAGTCGGAGAAGGTCAACGGCGAGTATCAGGGCGCGGTGTGGCCGTTCCTGCGGCAGTTTCAGTCCGGCGTGAACCGCCTCGCCTACGGGCCGGACGGCAAGCTCTACGTCGGCGGCTGTCAGGCCCCGGTGTCGTGGAAGGCCGTCGCGCCGCTGGACTTCGCGCTCGAGCGCATCAGCTACACGGGCAAGCTGCCGTTCGAGGTGAAGGAAGTTCACGCGCTGCGCGACGGCTTCGAGCTGACCTTCACGCAACCCGTCGAGCCCCAGGCCGCCGCGAATCCCGACAGCTACGACGTGACGCAATACGGCTACAAGTATCACTCCAAATACGGTTCACCGGAGATTGACCACGACGGCAAGGAGAACGCCGCCACCGTCATCAAGGTCTCGGGTGCCATCGTCTCGCCGGACAAGCTCAAAGTCCGCCTCCAGCTCTCCGGCCTGAAACCCGGCTATGTCACGATGGTCCGCAGCCTCGACGTGAAGAACGCCAGCGGCGAAAGCCTCGTGAATGACACCTTCTGGTATACGCTGAACCACATTCCCAAGTGAGCCGCGCGGGAGGGGAGTTCAGCCACAAAGAGGCACAGAAGGCACAAAAGGAGACAGGCAGAGAGCTGGGGGGACGTCTCTCGTGTTTGAAGCTGGGAGACTGCTACGCGCAAACCCGGAGGGTTTGAATTTGAGTAGCCGTGGGTGAAACCCACGGTGCGCCGAACAATCCGCGTCCGACCCCAGCGGGGTCGAACTGTCGCGCGGAACGTAGTTCAACCCCTGCCGGGGTTGAGCGGTCTGCGGCCGGTGACCGTGGGTTTCACCCACGGCTACTCACGTTGCAGCCCTACGGGCTGACTTCCTCCCGATGCACTTGCAAGAAACTGCAATGCGCCCGGCGCAAGGGCGACAGCCAAGCCGCGTCTTCTTTTTTGCGCCTCTTGTGCCTCTTCGTGGCAAACTTCTTCGTCGCCCTTTTCGCCTCGTTTGATTCGGGCCTCGTGACCTACCGTCCGTTCACCATGCACCTGCTGTTCCGTCCTTGGCTGGCCCTATTTCCCATCGCCTATCTCCTATTCACTGGCCCCGCCGCCGCCGCACCTTTCTCCACCAACGCCAACCGCCTCGCCTACCTCGACGAGGACAATCCCTTCTACCCGCACCGCGACTTTCCCAAGCTCATCACGCCGCAATGGGTCGGCGAGCCGGGCGTCGAGGCCGTCGTCATCCTCGCGATTGACGACATGCGCGACTCGAAGAAATACGAGACCTTCCTCCGCCCCATCCTCGACCGCTTGAAGAAAATGGACGGCCGCGCGCCCGTGAGCATCTTCGCCAACGTCGTCGAGCCGTCCGACCCGCAGCTCCAGACGTGGCTCCGGGAAGGTCTCTCGCTCGAAGTCCACACGCTCACGCACCCGTGCCCGCTGTTGCAGAAAGGGTCTTTCACCAACGCCTGGAACACCTACCACGGCGGCGTGGACCTGTTGAGCAAGGTGCCCGGCAACAAACCCGTCGCCTTCCGCATGCCATGCTGCGATTCGATGAACTCGCCCAGCCCGCGCTTCTACGCCGAGATTTTCAACCGCACCTCCCCCGACGGCAACTTCCTCCAAGCCGACTCCTCCGTGATGTGCCTGCTCACCGACGACTTCCTGAAACGCCACGGCGCTTCCGCCCCCCATCTCCGATCTCCGAACTCCGATCTCCGCTCCCCCGACCACTTCCGCCGCTACTTCCCCGCCACGACCAACGCCCTCACCAAAAAATCCCTCGCGAACTTCGGCACCTACATCGAGGACTACCCGTATCCCTACGTCATCAACCGCACCTGCTGGGAGTTCCCCGCGATGGTCCCGAGCGACTGGGAGGCCTTCAACGCCCACGGCCCCACCAACGCCGCCACCGTCGCCGACTGGCAGCTCGCGCTCGACGCCGTCGTCCGCGCGCAAGGCGTCTTCACCTTCATCTTCCACCCGCACGGCTGGATTCGGAGCGACCAAATCATCCAGTTCATTGACCACGCCGAGCGCACGCACGGAAAGAAGGTGAAGTTCCTGACGTTCAAGGAGGCGGTGGAGCGGCTGAACATGAATCTGCTGAGCGGCGTGCCGCTCCGAGCGCAGCCTAACCCACTTTGGCCCAAGAACTACGACTGGGAATACGCGAATGTCGCGGACCCAAAGGAACCTCGCTATGCAATGCGGATAGTGCGTGCTGGCGGTGAGAATGGCGTGAGAATCTTGGACGCTAATAACGACGGACTGATGGATGTTATCCTCGGATTCCCAATCAGGCCGACACCGTTGTCTCGGTTGTGGCAGCCGACCAGTTCAACGTGGGCGAACATTCCGTTCTCCGGGCGGTTGGTTGGCTATGGCTTGGCACAAGATAAGTGGGGAGTTCTGCTTGAGAACGGACTGGCTACTTCAATTCACACTCGCAACGAAGGGGATATTGTTCCGACACCAATTCTTCAGTTTGACGGAAGTGCATGGCAAACCGACTGGAAGTCAATTCCGCGTTCCCAGGCACCCGAACTGCAGTTTTTGGCAGGTTATCGGACGACGAAAGCAGGTTACTGCCTCCGCGACTTCGACCGCGATGACCGCTGCGAACTCCTCGTCAGCAACGACAAGCAGAACGCCCTCTTCGCGTGGTCCGACGCCGAGCGCACTTGGAAGAAGCTCCCCTACGCCCTGCCGCCCGGCCTCGCCCTCGTCAACGAGCGCGGCGAGGACAACGGCCTCCGCTTCGTGGACCTCAACGGCGACGGCTTCGACG
>Ga0172367_10001248_pt1 | contig 37613 bp, 31 predicted proteins | sample Lak10m_FD_114542 | JGI IMG/M metagenome (GOLD analysis project Ga0172367, IMG submission 114542) | Freshwater microbial communities from Kabuno Bay, South-Kivu, Congo - kab_022012_10m | ecosystem: Environmental > Aquatic > Freshwater > Lake | place: Democratic Republic of the Congo: South-Kivu... | reverse complement strand
TCAGAACTACCTCAACGAGTTCTGCTACAAACTCAACAGAAGATACTTCGGTGAAAGGCTCTTTGATAGACTTACCCTTGCCATTGCAAAATGCTACTGGTAATTTGCGGGGGAATCAGTAAATTTTACCCTCGTCAACCATGTCAATCAGGTTTTCAGGACTTCTTGAAAAGCCGTTTGGCGGGACACTACAAGGCTTGCCTGTAACGGGATGAATTAAAGGTATATGGAATTTAGGATCAGTCCTTGGTTCAGATGCTCTCAAACTGACGCTTTGATAAATCAATCCATTATCATCAATGTAGCGGTTCGCCTTTTCCCCACCACTGAGCTTTTCATTGTCATTCAACCAAGTAGCGTAAGCGGACCTAACCTCATCAGTCACCCCTCCAGCACTGCTTATCAAGTCCCTAACGCACTTTAACATTGATAGCGTATTGTCATTGCGCCTGTAAATTGGAAAAGTACCCGTGCTAAAGCAGGTGATATACTCATGCTGTGTAGCAACACCACTCTTAGCATTCATAGGATTACGCTTATCCCAGGCTATTGTCCTTCCATCAATTAAGGGGGTTTGCTTGAAAATGAAATGCAGATGTTCGTATTCGTGTTCGTCAATGTGAGTTAGGTACACAGCTTTCTTGGCCAACAGCTTCAAAGACGTTCTAATTCTATCATCCATCATGGAGGCCCAGGAAGAATGTTTGAAAGAGTTTTTGTACAAAAATCCGCTTGTGTCGGTGTTATAGGGAGGGTCGATGTGTATACAACTTACCTGACGCTCGAATTTGTTTGAGATTAGATTTAGTGCCTGCCAGTTGTCGGAATTGATCAGTAAACCGCCACATAGTTCATCCAGATCATCAATGCTTGAAAGCAACTTGTCTTTCATCTCTACGGTAAGAAACTGTGTGTCAAGCACCAGCTTGTCATGCTCCTTCATGTAGGCGGCATCAATACTGAGGTTTTCAATAAACCCGAGTTGCTTCCATTCCTTCAGTTGCTTCTTCTTGGGGTCGGAGAGTACATATTGTGTGATCTCTTCGTACACGGAACCAGGTATAAGGTCGAGTGTGAAGCACCAATCGCTCTGCACCACAAATTTCTTCTTCTCGTAAACTAGTTTCTGAAAGTCTTCGAGTTCAGCCATGAAATCGATGATCTGCAAGGCAATATCTCGAATGGCACCAGAACGGATGACATTGCGTTTGATGGCCGTTTCCACTTCCTGTTCAGACCAATCGGCAGCAAGGAAGTTGATACTGAGTACTTCATTTTTCAGGAAATAATCCAACTCAGAACTCAGGAACTTCCTAAGGTCTTTGTGAATGAAGTAGTCGAAGCTGTTGATGGATGTGTACCGCTGTAAGTGGTAGAAGAAGACAGGTATCGGGTTCCCTTTGCTGTCGGGTTTTGTCTTTTCAAACAGTTCAACCAGATACGGGTCGTTGGTTCCGCTGATCAGGTCAGGTAAAGCCAACATGATCTTCTGATTGATACCCTTGTTGTCAGATTTCACATCCTGTTTGTCGCCCCATTTTTCTTTCTCTTCTGGTGTTGGTTTTGTGAAACGGAACCAAAGGTTGAGTGTGCGGCTTTCGGCATCCCATTGAAAAAAATCTTCAGTGGGAACAAATCTTCTGTCCTTGTCCTCAATGTTGTTGTTCTGAGCGGTTTCGGCCTCTTTCAATCGGAACTCAACCGTAACATCTTGGTTTGGTGTGGCAATGCCATTGGTGAAAACGTAGTTTTTGAAGTTGTCACCGGTCTTGATGTAGTACTGATCGTGGTTTGCCCAGTATAGTTTTACTTCCTCCCCGTTGTAGGGTATCATGTAGGCATTGTCTCCAGCACGGGGTTTGGTTACGAAATCGCCACCATCATAATAGCGTTGAAAGAAGCGATAGAGTTCGTTGTAAATATTCTTTTCAAACTCTGCGCTTATCTGTACGGCCTGAAGCTGCTCTTTGGCTTCCAGGTACTTGTTGTATGGTTCTTTGAAAAGTGCAAGCTGACCATATTGGTCGGCCTTTGCCTGTAGGTCGCCATCTGCATCAAAGTCAACCTGAAAATTGTCCTTCAAGTTCTTCTGAGCGGCTTCTAACTGTGCTTGTACATCTTCAAGACCACGGCTTGCCAATTTGGTTCTTACTTCTTGAAGTTTGGCAGGTAGTTTCTCGTCAATGAACTTTTCTACGTGAGCACTACGCAGATTGAGAATGCGGTAGATGCCGAAGTCAAGGTCGGTATGGTCAAGTTGGAAAAGATCACGTAAAAGTTGCTTGAATTGCTGCTCTGGATTGATAGGCATTTTCTCTTCTAAAGTCGTTCAGTGAAAGGACTTGAAAAGTAAAGAAAATTGAATGCAAAGACCGACCGAATTAGCCGATGTTATACAGCGGAAATGAACGGTAATAAGTGCCACGGACTGACCTGATGAAGCGAAGCGACATTCAATTGTTCCGTGATCACCTGAGGGGATAAGAAAAAGAGGTCGTATTGCGTATGGCCGTCCATAGCAAATGTGACCAGTACGCCTGAGGGGCTTACATAAATTAGGACACCATGCGGGTTGAGGAAGTGTTGCATCGGCTGACTATGCTGCATGTCGTTTGCCTGATCTCTTAGGTAATTTGGACCAGTCGATATTATCGGGTGTCCACAATTCGGTCTTGATGGACGGGGTGAGGTTCATGCCCTTTTGCATTTCCTCTGTCATGATCTCCCTGACATAATCTTCATTGCCTACGGTGGTGGTGACACTATCGTGGATGGTGTAGATGGGCAGTTTGGGGCGTTCCTTTGAGATGCGCTTAGCAATGCGCCTGAGAACGAGTTCGCTTTCGAGGGTCTGCAAGACCTTAGCGAGGAGGTTGCTCTGCCCCGACTTGATAAAAGCGAAGTGCTCATAGACGGATGGGAACACGTCTCGGAAGATGCGCTTGGGGGCGGCATCACGCTGACCGATAAAGCGGTTGTCGGAGAAGAACGCTTGGAACATGGCGGTCTTCACTGCTTTGCGGCCACCGAGCAATGGAGCGCCTGTACGTTGCTCAAACTCCCGTTCGATGTGCTCGTAGAGGACACCGTCCTGCACGACACGGCAAAAGGTGTCAATGTCCTGTACGTCAATCCGTTGCATGGATTTGACTAACATAATGGAAGGAGAGTATCTCCCAATGGGTGACACACTCTTGGAGAGTATTCTCTCACTGTTTTCTTGAGAAATTTCACATATTTTGAGGAGAACGCTATTTGCGGCTCCGTTTTTCGTCAAGGAATATGCGGCTGGATTGAACAAATATGCCGCTATCAGCGGTTGCGAATTGATGTAATCGAGTGAAATCAAATTTTCGCCCCGATAAGTGAGGAAATTGCGCAACTCGCTTTTGAGGGTTGTGAGGTTGGTATGCAACCGAAAAACCGTTGGGTCGATACTGAAGTGAAATTCGTGGTGAAGCAATTTTTGAAGGCACATGTATGATGCATTGTGCTTCATCAGCGCATTTGGAACACGATTGTAGGTATCGGCCTGTAGTTGCATGTTCAGGTAGTCCATTGCCCCATCAAAATCGATGGTCAGGTAGGGATTGAACCACTGGTACAGGTATTGTAGTTCCTTGGTGTGTTTCGGTTCTGGTCGTGTGTTCTGCATGATATTTCTGCAAAGGGTCCATTTGGTGATCTCTTCCTCTTTGAGGGTGGTCTGGTAGTCGGTTGTAAACCGATACCCGGTCGATTTTTCCTCTGGAATGTAATAGCCATCCGTTTCGAGGATGTTGGCGTTTTGGAAGTAGTTCAGGTATTCGGGGTAGTTCTTGATGCCCCGCTGTTGCAATTTTTGCGCATTGAGCGGCACATAGCCATCATCTGTAAGGATGTCGCTATTGTAGGCAGGTAACTCCGAGACAAGGTTGAGGATGTGAACCATCTTGTCTCTCTCCAGTTTTACGTCCTGTGGTTTTTCCTGAAAAATCAGGTCAATATCCAAGCTGGACGGGATGTATTGTATCATTCCCATCGGTGAAAATTTAAGTTGTCAGTATGTAGAGAAGCGGCCTGTGCCTTATGCTGCGTTTCTCTTGTTCTTGTGAAGAACTTTCAGCACGTCCTCATGAGCGTAGTAGATGGTTCCACCTACTTTGGTGAAGGGTAGCGTTCCGTTTACCCGCAGGTTCTGCAAGGTGCCAGGAGAGATGCCCAACATTTCACGCACATCAGTTGACTTGAGCCACTTCTTTTGTTCTTTGCGCCCTTCCAATAGGGCGGATATTTCGTTCAGGATCTCCTCCTTGAGTTGGTGGAGGTCGTCCTTCGTTATCACTTCAAATTTCATCACTTTATACAGTATCGAACGGTAACCCATAGGGCTTGTATAAAGATCGCATTAATTGGTCGTTTTTGCTTGATTTTGAGGGCGTTAGTTATTAACTAACTTTCAACATCCGCATATTTGGATGAAGTGGGAAACTCGTAATAAGAAGGACTGACAGGGATAGCCCGCAGACTACCCGACCTTGGATAGCCTGACGGGGAATTTATCCCTTAGAACTTGCATGTCTTCCGACACTTTTTTGTCGATGATCTTTGCGTAGTGCTGGGTGGTTTTGAGTGAGCGGTGACCGAGCATCTTGCCAACGGTTTCCAAAGGAACTCCGTTTGTCAAAGCGAAGGTTGCGAACGTATGACGGGCAACATGCATGGTGAGGTTCTTTTCGATACCGGACAGGTCGGCCACTTCTTTCAGGTAAGCATTCATTTTCTGATTGCTGAGCACCGGAAGGAGTTTGCCTTTGGTTTCACACTCTGGGTGATCTGCGTATTTCTCAACGATTGCCAACGCAGGTGCAAGCAATGGAATGTTTGAACGGGTTTCTGTTTTGGTGCGTTTGGTGTATATCCAACTTTCTCCATCCATGCCCCGTGCCACATTGGAGGGCGTGAGTTTGTGAACATCAACGAACGCCAATCCTGTGAAACAGCAGAAGGCGAAAACATCACGCACCTGCTCTAAGCGATGAATGCGAAAGTCTTTGGACATGAGCATTTCTATCTCGTCTTCGGACAAGAACTCTCTTTCTACCTCCTTAGACGCCATCTTGAAGTTCAAGAATGGGTCTTTCTGCAACCAATCGTTTGCAACGGCCAAACGAACGACCTTCCGTAAGTGAGTGAGGTATTTGATGACGGTATTGTTCTCTATGTTCTTGACCGTGCGGAGGTAGTGGTCCATTTCTGTAATGAAACTGTAAGAGACATCAGTAATGACCACATCTGAAACCTTGTACTTCCATTTGATGAACTCGCTGGTGTGCATCAATGAAGTTTGGTACTTGGTGTAAGTGCCTTTGGCGAATTGCTTGCCAATGAGCTGTTCCATTTTGGAGTTGTGATCTCTGAACACTTCCAAAAGGGTGTGTTGCCTTTCGGTGATGCCTAAGTAGGCATTGCGGATTGCCTGGGCAGTGATCTGCTTGTTGCGAATAAGCAACAGCTGATGATGCTCGTAAACTTTGGAACGAAGTGTATCAAGGTAAGCGTTTAGCGCCTTGACGTCTTCGGTGGTTCCTCTGACACAACCTTTATCGGTGTTCCATTTGTCTGGGGCAACGGTTCGTTTGGTTGACACTTCTGCTCGCTGACCGTTTACGGTTATGCGCAGATAGATGGGGGCGGTGCCATCAGCACCAATCTTGGATTTCTTCACATAGAAGAGAAGGGAGAAAGTGTTTGACATGATTTAAGTTGTTGGTGACCTACTTATTTCGCTATTGAAGATACGGAATTGACCCCGAATTTTCAAGAGAAAAACGGGTATTAATGTGCTGAAATTCAGGAAATTACACGCTAAGTAGGTGACCTGCGGAAGGAGCAGAATTAGGTCACCGAATAGGTCACCTATTATCTGCAAAAAGATGGTATTCTTTGGTGTGGTCACCAAAAAGAAAACCCCTGTAAATGCTTGATTTACAAGGGTTTGTAGTGATTTGATGCTCTGTTGAGCGGTCCGGACGGGACTCGAACCCGCGACCCCCTGCGTGACAGGCAGGTATTCTAACCGACTGAACTACCGAACCAGTTTAGTGGGCTGCAAATGTATACGAATTATCTGAATGAGAAAATGGTGCGAAAAATTATTCCGAAACGAGCTCATAGCTCACCATTTCTACTCCGTTGATACGTGCTCCAGACATGTTCTGCATCACTTGGAAGTAATAGCTTCCTGCTTGACTCATCTGAATTTCATCAAACGTAAGGCTAATGCTTCGTTTGCGCCTTTCAACGGTCTTAGCTTCGTTCACATTCAGTGTTTTATCAATCATCACAATACCGGCAACCGGACTTATGACCTTAGCCTTCAAGTAAAGTTTGTCGTACTCAAAGTTCTCGCTCAGCTTCACTGTCAGTTTGAATTTCTTGCTGGTTTCACCTTCCTTAAGCACAACTCTGAACAGCGGAGTTTGGTCCGATTTCCAAATGGCGCCCAAAAATGTGTTCTTGCCTTGGTCATCGGTCGGTTCCATTTCGGGGTTTCTGACCAAACGAAGCGAACCGTCAATACCACTGATCGATTCTATTTCAGCGTTGGCCAGTTGAACCGAAGCGGTCAGATGTTCGCCTTCATCCAGAAAAATGCGTTTGACAACTGCATTGTAGCTTTTATCAACCTTCATCATATCATTCAAAGTGTCTTGGCCGATGATATAGCTGAAACGTACGTATGCCGCATTGGTCTGCGATGACGACAGGTCGAGGAAGAAGGAAACATCGATATAACACTTGAAATTGGCCTGATAGGTTGCGCTGACCGGTTCATTGCGAGAGAGTTTGGCAAAGTCAACAGCAAACGATGCGGTTGTTGAGGCAACAAATAATACGATAAGGGATAACAGGCGCATCAGTACATTTTTTTGCGTTTGAGCAGATAAGGCAGTAATACTTGGTCGAAACCCTTGGCGATGTCTGCCTGAACGAGGTCTATACTGTATTGACCACATTTCAGTTTCAGTTCGTGCTCAAAATTGTTCATGGAAGTTCTGTAGGCTTCGCGTACTTCCACGGGGTTGAGTTTCAGTTCTTCGCCCGTTTCCAGATCAACGAATCTGTAAGGTCGATTTTCGAAATCGAATTCCAGTTCGCGTTTGCGGTCAACCACATGGAATAGAATGACTTCGTGCTTGTTGTGCCGCAAATGCTGAAGCGCGTTCCATAGGTCGGCCTGTTCCTTTTCTGAATTCTCCATCATATCGCTGAAGATGATGACCAATGATCTGCGCTTGATCTTTTCGGCAATTTCGTGAAGGGCAGCTGCGCCAGAACTTTTTCGCTTGCTACCATCCGATTGTGGTTTCAGCAACTTTTCAAGTTCGGTGAAAACCAATTTCGACTGCGTGCTGGTGGATCGTGTTTCAGTGTGAAGTTCCACTTGATCGGAAAAGAGCGACAGCCCGAACGCATCGCGCTGTTTCTTCAACAGATGGATGAGTGACGCGGCCGCGTAGGTGGAAAAACCGATCTTGTTCACATCCAACGTGTCAAGATTCTCCTTCAGCGGGAAATACATGGACGAAGAAACATCCAGCACTATCTGACAGCGCAGATTGGTTTCCTCTTCATAGCGTTTTACGAAGAGTTTCTCCGTCTTTCCGAACAGTTTCCAATCGATATGGCGGGTCGATTCGCCTGTGTTGTAAAGTCGATGCTCGGCAAATTCAACCGAAAAACCATGGAACGGGCTCTTGTGCAAACCGGTGATGAAGCCTTCCACGACCTGCTTGGCAATCAGCTCCAACTGACTGAATTGCTTGACACGTTGGCTTTGAAGGGAAATACTGTTCATGGTGTTTGCTGATACAGATTACTGATTCCGCTGCTGCGTTACGAATATGACGAATCCGATTCTGCAACGATCTGCGGAATCGGATTCGTACATTGGTTTCTATTGGTAATTCGTACCAGTTTGTTTCAGATCAACGCGTCCAACTTGGCAGCGAAAACCTGCTTTGGAGCAGCACCAACCTGTTTGTCTACAACTTCTCCGTTCTTGAAGAAAAGAAGGGTTGGAATGTTGCGGATACCGAAACGTGCGGCCACTTCTCCGTTGGTATCAACGTCAAGTTTGCCTATCACGGCACGGCCGTCATAGTCTTTCGAAAGTTCTTCTACAATGGGAGCAACCATGCGGCATGGTCCACACCACACTGCCCAGAAATCTACAAGCACCGGCTTGTCTGATTTCATTACCACTTCATCAAAATTTGCGTCTGTAAGTTCTAAGGCCATAATTAATTGTCTGTTATTTGTTCTTATTCGCGTTCAAAAATATCAATTCCACATTGGGTGTTGCGTTACCCGCGTCACTCACTTCAATGTCACTTCCAATCCCATCGTTTCGCGCAAGCCGTATATCAGTTGCTGGTCGGGGCGAATGCGGAGTTTCTTCGAGTGCATGTCCAAGTACACGCCTTCTGCATCGCGGATGCGAACATTGAGTTTGCACGAGCCGGGATACTGATTCAGTAACACGTTCAGTTCCGAAATGTTCTCTGGCAGAATCTCATCTATCGGCAGATTGATGGTAATGCTGTTGGTTTTCTTTTCGAGGATGTCGTTGAGCAGTTCGATGGAGTTGATCTTGAAATCCTTTTCGGGTTCTTTTGGCGGCTCATTCCCGTTCTGCGCATTGCCCCAGCGTCTTTCCTTGTAAACTCCGCGAACGTATATAAAGTACTCTGGTTCAATGTATTGGCGGAATTTAGTGTAGTCTTCACCGAACAGTTTTATCTCAAACGTTCCGTACTTATCCTCCAATTCGAACATGCCCCACGGATTTCCGTTTTTCGACATTTTGTGCTGAACGTTGGTTACAACACCCGCAACCTTGTATTCTCCCGGGCTTTTCTTGGCATCATCCGTTTGGAGTTCGGCAAGATTGATGTTGCAATAGCGTTCCATGGCAAGGTCGAAATCGTCCAACGGGTGGCCCGAAATGTAAACGCCTACCACTTCCTTCTCGAATTTGAGCGATTGAAGATTGCTCCATCTCTCGCACTTGGGTGGAATCGGTTCTGGAAGTTGAACATTGGAACTTTCACCGAACAACGAAACCTGCGAGCTATTGGCAGACGACTGCAAGTTTGCTCCGTATTTGATGGCCTTTTCGAGGAATGAACCCGCGCCATCGTCAGAGAAATACTGGGCACGGTGGCTTCCTTCAAACGAATCGAATGCACCGGAGAACGCCAGACTTTCAAGGCATTTTCTGTTCGCTGCACGCAGGTCGATGCGCTTGGTAAGGTCGAAAATGGAGGTGTAACGGCCGTTCTGTTTCCGCTCTTCAATGATGGCTTCCACAGCGCCTTCGCCAACGCCTTTGATGGCGCCCAGACCGAAACGCACCTCGCCTTTGCTGTTTACCGCAAATTTGAACTGACTTTCATTCACATCAGGGCCAAGAACCGGGATTCCCATTCTGCGGCATTCGTCCATGAAGAAGGTCACCTTTTTCAGGTCGTTCATGTTGTGCGTCAGCACCGAAGCCATGTACTCTGCCGGATAATTGGCCTTGAGGTAACCTGTTTGAAACGCCACCACCGAGTAGCACGTGGAGTGCGATTTATTGAACGCGTAGGCGGCAAATTCCTCCCAATCGGTCCAGATCTTCTCGGCAATTTTCGTGTCGTGGCCGTTTTGGGCGCAACCGTCAAGGAACTGCGGTTTCAGTTTCTGCAGCAGAGCGAATATCTTCTTACCCATGGCCTTGCGCAGCACGTCTGCATCGCCTTTGGAGAAGCCCGCCAGTTTCTGCGACAGCAGCATCACCTGCTCCTGATAGACCGAAATGCCATAGGTTTCGGCCAAGTATTCCTCCATTTCCGCGAGGTCGTAGGTGATCTCTTCCTCGCCATGCTTACGTTTAATGAAGTTCGGAATGTACTTGAGCGGCCCGGGTCGGTAGAGCGCGTTCATGGCAATGAGGTCACCGAACTTATCGGGTTTCAGTGCCCGCAGGTGCTTTTGCATTCCGGGCGATTCGAACTGGAACGTGCCGTTCGTTTGGCCTTTCTGATACAGTTCGTACGTTTTCGGGTCGTCCAACGGAATCTCATCCGGATCGATCTCTACGCCATGTCGGTCTTTGATGAGCTGAATGGCATCCTTGATGATGGTGAGCGTTTTCAGCCCGAGGAAGTCCATCTTCAGCATGCCTGCTGATTCCACCACACTGTTGTCGAACTGCGTTACCGAAAGGTCCGAATCCTTGGCGGTGGTAACCGGAATGTGATTGCTGATGTCATCTGGGGCAATGATGACGCCACAGGCGTGAATGCCCGTGTTGCGGATGGAACCTTCAAGAACCTTCGCCTCATTGATGGTTTTCGATGCCTCTTCGCCCGATTCTGCAAGGCGTTTCAGTTCTTCCACCTGGGCCAAACTGTCGGCATCTCCGTTCAAGGCTTCCTTCAGTTGCTTGTCGTCCATGTTGAACAACTTGGCCAAGCTGAGGTCGGGAATGAGTTTGGCAATGCGGTCGGCTTCGGCCAACGGTAGGTTGAGCACACGGGCCGTATCGCGGATGGCCGATTTGGCCGCCATGCTGCCGTAGGTGATGATCTGCGCCACTTGGTTGCGGCCATATTTGTTCACCACCCAATCGATGATCTTGCCACGACCCTCATCATCAAAGTCGATGTCGATATCGGGAAGCGATACGCGGTCGGGGTTGAGGAAACGCTCGAAAAGCAGGTCGTACTTGATGGGGTCCACATTGGTGATGCCGATGCAATACGCCACAGCCGAACCCGCAGCCGAACCACGGCCCGGCCCGACTGAAACGCCCATTCTGCGGGCTTCGGAGGTAAAATCCTGCACAATGAGGAAGTAACCGGGGTAGCCTGAATCGGCAATGGTCTTCAACTCGAAATCCAAACGCTCCTGAATTTCGGGCGTCACCGTTCCGTAGCGTTTCTTGGCGCCTTCGTAGGTCAGGTGGCGCAGGTAGGCGTTCTCGCCCCGTTTGCCTCCGTCCTGTTGGTCTTCCGCATTGATGAACTCGGTTGGAATACTGAAACTGGGCAGCAGTACATCCTGCTTCAGTTTGTAAGGCTCCACCTTCGAAATGATCTCTCCGATGGTCTCAAACGCCTCTGGCCGATCGGCAAAGATGCGTTTCATCTCATCCTGCCCCTTGAAGTAGAACTGGTCGTTGGGGAACAGGCGTTCGATGTAATCGCGCGAACGCGATGGTTCATCGATCCTGGCGCCTTCTTTCACACACATCAGGATCTTGTGCGCTCGGGCATCCTTCTGTTGCAGGTAATAAACGTTGTTGCTCGGAAAATACTTGACGCCATGTTTCTGCGCCAATTCCACCAGCACACGGTTGGCGTGTTTTTCCTCTTGCAGCCCGTGGTCGGTCAGTTCCACATAGAAATCGTCACCGAACTGCTCTTTCCACCACAGAAACGCCTCTTCGGCCTGCCGTTCGCCCACGTTGAGGATGAGATGCGGAACCTCACCGCCCAAACCGCCTGTGGTCACTATGAGGTCGCCTTTGTACTGCAGCAGCAGTTCGCGGTCTATGCGCGGAACGTAGTAGAACCCTTCTGAGAACGAAATGGAACTGAGTTTGGCCAAGTTGTGATAGCCACGTTTGTTCTTGGCGAGCAGCACGGTTTGAAATCCGTTGTTCTGGCGCGAACGGTCCAAGCGGTCATCGGTCAGGTAAAACTCGCACCCAACAATGCCTTTGATCGGTTTCTTGGGCTGTCCGGCCTGTTCGCCTGCGGCCACCTTCTCGTTCCATGCCTTTATATCGTTGTTGGCACGGTCTATTTCCGATACGAAATGGAACGTGCCATACATGTTGGCGTGGTCAGTAAGCGCCACGGCCGGCATGCCCATTTCCACCGCGCGGTCCACCAGATTTTTGATGCGGATGGTGGCCTGCAACACGCTGAACTGTGAGTGGCAGTGGAGGTGCGCAAAATCGGAATCGATGCTTTGTGCCACCGCTTTCGACTGCGCTTCCGTGTTACCAGCCAGTTTCTTTTTGGAAGCCGCTACCTGATCGCCCACCTCAATGGCCTCCGCCTCGAACGGTTGGGGGTTTTTGGCTACGAACTCGGCAAATTCATCCGAAGAAAGCTTCGTTTTCGCTTGTGGAATGATGCCAATGCGGATGAGTTCGAGGAAACAGCGGGCCGTTGCCGCCACATCTGCTGCGGCATTGTGCGCTTCGTCAAAGCCGTTTCCGAAGAGTTTCTGATGCAGTTCGGTAAGCTTGGGCCACTTGAATTTACCGCCCTTTCCGCCCGGAATGGCGCAGAAATCGGTCGACTCATCCTTGGTGTCGATGGTGGTGACCGCACCCACAGGGTCGGTCTGATGCACCCGATGGAATTCGGCACCCATGATGCGGATATCGAACTCAATGTTGTGCCCCGCCACAACGGTGCTGCGCGAAAGCACATCTTCGAACCGGGCAAGCGCCTCATGCAGCGGAATCCCCTCGGCCAACGCCTTCTGCGTGCTGATGCCATGCACCTTTTCGGCATTGAACGGAATATCGAACCCATCGGGCTGCACAATGAAATTGTCGGCCTCCAGCAGCGTACCATCCTTGGCATGCAGTTGCCACGCCAACTGCACCAGTCGCGGCCAGTTGTCGGCATCGGTAATGGGGGCGTTGTAGTCTTTGGGCAGACCGGTGGTCTCCGTATCGAAAATGAGGAACATGCTTGCGGCTATGGAAATTCGGAATGCCGAAAATAGCGACTAAGCCCTGCGGTTTTGGTAGGTGTTGATAAGTAGATGCGTGATCATGGACAAGTAGTTGGCGCTCCGTTGTCGGTCAGCACACCTACCCCCCGAACAGCCCCCGTACCACGGGGTCGGTGGCGAATACCACCAGTGCGGCCTTGTTCGCCTCTTGCACAAAGCCCCACATGTGGCGCATGGTTTGGCTGCGCACCACGGCACGCTCGGTGCGCAGGTGCTTGTAGGTTTCCTGCTGCACCTCGGCCTCCCGCAGGTGGTTGGCCACTGTAGGCGGCATCGAACTGCGGGTCGAAGGCCTCGAAGGCGGCCTGGTTGTCAATGAACAGGGCCAATACCTGCTCGGCCCTGCGGATGGCCAAAGGGTCGGTCAATAAATACGGGCGTTCATTCATGGCAAAAGCGTTGACAGATGTTGTGTTTGTTGAAGATTCAATTCAAATGCTCGTCACATGCATGAGATAAGCGTCCTAATACATGTGATATTCGTCCTAATGCATGTGATACTCATCCTAATGCATGTGATACTCATCCTAATGCATGTGATATCCGTCCTAATGCATGTGATGCTCATCCTGTGTTGAAAAGATGGGGCAAATGAGGTCGAAAAAAGGCCGCTGCCTACTACGGACAGCGGCCTTTTACTGGAAATTGTGCCTAAGGCGCAGGGGTCAGTTGCACATTCAGCGCGGTGGGCGTGTTGGGGTCTACCACATTCAGCACGGTATTGAACGGCATGTAGCCCGCCTTGCTGAAACTGATGGGGTACGAACCTGCCGCTATGCCCGCAAAGCCGTAGTTGCCATGGTAGAACGGTTCTATGGTGGCTGCCTTTGTGCGTTGCACGGTCTGCCCGTCCGTATCTTACACCAACGCAAACCCAATGGAAGGCAAGGCATCTATGAAATACGCCAACTGACGGTCGTAACCAAAGCCTACCACCACCCTACCGAGCGAAATGGGTTCGGCCTCTTGCAAATCCGGGGCGCGCAACATCTGCCTCAGCGCCACAATGCCCCTCGAACTCACCATGTTGCGTATGTACGGCTCCTTTATCTGCATGAGGTGCCACGGTACTATTCCTTACAGCACATGGGTTTTATGAAATGATGACGAAGAGTTGTGAGATTCTGAAAAACAAGCATAGCAGACATTACTGGCTTTTCTTCGTTGATCTTAAAAGCAACCAAGCATCAATCGACCATTTAACGATCTTCGCCACACAATTCCGAATGACACGCGCTTCCATCAGAACAGTCATTGTGCTGGCGACAATATCCATTATCGGGTTGTTCGCCACGCAATTGTTTTGGATGACCAAGGCTTTTGACCTGCGAGAACGGGAATTCAATGATCGGGTGAACATTGCACTCCGCGAAGTTGCAACGGAGATCATGCGTCAGAACAAGGACTCGTCAGATGTACCACCCGTAACCCAACTTTCGAGTAATTTCTTCGTGGTCAGCATCAGCGATACGCTGCATCCTTATTTGCTTGAAAGTCTGTTGGAGAATGAGTTCAGAAGCAGAAATCTGTCAACCAACTTTGAATACAGCATCTACGACTGCTTCACCGACTCGTTGGTCTATGGCGGCTACGTGAAACTGACAGATGAACCCCTTATCAGGAATGAAGAGGAATTCCTTCCGAAATGGGACCGCGAAAGCCACTATTTCGGGGTCTATTTCCCTGATAAACAGAGTTATATCATCAGTCAGATGACTATATGGCTGTTCAGCTCGACCATTCTCATAGTGGTTATCATCTTCTTTGCCTACACGCTCAGTGTCATCCTTAAACAAAAGCGTCTGTCTGAGATCAAGAACGATTTCATCAACAATATGACGCATGAACTGAAGACACCGATCTCCACCATATCGGCCTCGGCAGAACTACTGCGCTCTGGAAATCTGGATGCACATCCTGATAAGCGAAACCGCTATTATCAGATGATCACAGACGAAAGCAATCGATTGAAACTACAGGTGGAAAAGGTGCTTCAGATGGCGCAGTTCGATCGGAACGAGATCGACCTTAATCTGCAGTCGCACGAAATACACGATCTGATAAGGAAGGCTGTGGCGAGCGTACAGATCTTGCTTGACGAACGTAATGGGAATATTGAATTGCAATTGACCGCTTCCAATCCTGAAATGAAGGTTGACGAACTGCATTTCACCAACATCATTCGCAACCTATTGGACAACGCCATCAAGTATTGTAACCGCGAACCACATATCGTGATAAGTACAGAAAATGCAAGAGATGGCGTGCGCATTTCGGTTGCTGACAACGGCATTGGAATCGCTGCGGAACAGCGCAAACAGATATTCGAAAAATTCTACCGCGTACCAACCGGAAACGTGCACAACGTAAAGGGTTTCGGGCTTGGACTGTATTACGTCCGTTCACTCATCACGGCACATCACGGGACCATTGCAGTTGATAGCAACACTAACGGAAGCACATTCGTTATCTTTCTGCCCTATTTGTAATGAAGGACAGGCCGAAATTCAAAATACTGCTTGCTGAGGACGATGAGAATCTGGGCTTTGTGGTAAACGACCTGTTGGAAATGGAAGGCTACGAGGTTCATTGGGCAAAAAATGGTGAAGTAGCGTCAAAACAGTTCAAAGACCTGCGTCCACATCTAAGCATCCTCGACATCATGCTGCCCAATAAGGACGGTTACGCGCTCGGTAGCGAATTCAAACTGGCCGTGCCCCAAACCCCGATCATTTTCCTAACGGCACGCGGAATGGAAACAGACCGAGTCAAAGGATTTCAGGTCGGTGCAGATGATTATATCACCAAGCCATTCAGCAATGCTGAGTTCCTGCTTCGTGTGAAAGCCGTACTTAATCGTTGCTACCCCGAAACCAATGCAAGCCTGCGTAACGAGTTTGAGATCGGCCTATATAAGTTTGAACCGACAAACCTGTTGCTCAGGCTGAACGAAGAGGAAAAACACCTCACACAGAAAGAAGCCGATGTGCTACGATTGCTTTGTCAGCATGAGAATGAGACCGTGAAGCGCGACCTCATCTTGAGTTCGTGCTGGGGAACTACGGATTATTTTGCCGGACGCAGTTTGGATGTTTTCATTTCCAAACTAAGGAAATACCTGAAAGACGACCCACGCATTGCCATTGAAAATCTGCACGGAGTAGGTTTCAGACTGAAGGTGCAAGTGTAGCAGGTTTTTCAACTTCTTCTGTTGAAAACTTGTTAATAACTACGACTTCCGCATTTCAGCACCCCTAATTTTGTATTCAGACCATTTTCATCATGTCTGAACACGTTTCACACCGAACTAGAGTGCTGCTGTTTCTGGCACTCGTCATGTGCACCGTGGCCACTTTTGGTTACGGCCTTTACAAGCGAGAGAATCTTTCGGATGGTTCGAACGATCTGATGCTGCGCGTTCGAAGTGCTGGAACGGCATTCATTTCGAGTGTCGGGCACCAGACCGGATCGGTCATTCCAACGAAACCGACATCTGCTTCAGCAAACACGAAAAAAGCCGCAACAAAGAAGAAAGAAGTATGCGGTTGTACGAAACACCAGATACGATTCAAACGCGACAACTACGATCATCATCGCCTTCACGCGCAGAAGCTGAACAATTCCATCATTCTTACCGACAAGATGATCCATTCATCCAACTCGTTGGTGAAGGTGAACGATGGCGCGGGCTACAGGATAGACCGCTACAAACTGACGCACAGCCATGCCTACTTGAACCGCTATGCGTACAACGTGCTTCAGGAAATGGGAAATGCTTACGCACAAAAAGTGAAAGGAACGAAGGCTGAAGGAAGCGCTTTCCACATCAGCTCCCTGTCTCGAACCAAGGAACAGCAGAAGAAGTTGAGCCGTTCAGCCATCGGCAGAAATGCAACGCTGAAAGAATCGGCACATTCGTATGGCGCTTCGTTCGATATTTACAAATTGGACAACACGAACAGTTGCACGGAATCGCGTAAGGCGTTTGAAGAAGTGCTGAAGGATTTCCAAAAACGGAAGAAGATCCTGCTCTGTCCAGAAGGCAATTGTATTCACGTTACCGTGAGAAAGTGAGCCTAAGTGCCACCGTTCCAATGATCGACCTGATTACCTAACTTGCCCGAATGAATGCTTTCAGCGTAGACCTCGAAGATTGGTATCAGGGAATTGAACTTCCATTCAATTCGTGGAATCAGCACAGCGAGCGTATCCGAAAAGGATTGGATCCATTGTTGGAACTCTTGGACAAACACCAAACGAAGGCCACTTTCTTCACCTTGGGTTGGATCGGGGAAAAGTATCCAGAGATCATCCGTGAAATTGCTCAGAGCGGACACGAAATGGCATCGCACGGATACTCGCACGAAAAGGTTTACGACCTTACTCCTGATGCTTTCCGTGAAGAGATCAGCAGAACCAAAAAAGTGCTCGAAGACATTTCGGGCAGCCAGGTTGTAGCATTCCGAGCGCCTTTCTTCTCCGTTACAAATCGTTCGCTGTGGGCGTTGGATATTCTGAAAGAGGAAGGCTACACTATCGACTGTTCCATCTCGCCAGTGAAGACCTGGCGCTACGGCATCTCCACTACGCCAGATGAGATCTTCACCATCAAAGAGAACGGCCTCACCGAATTTCCTGTTTCCACTTTCCGACTGTTGAACAAGAATTTGGGAATCGGTGGAGCTTATTTCCGCCTGTTTCCTTACATGCTTACGAGCAACGGACTGAAGCAGCGAACCAAGGAAGGGAAAGTGAACATGTTCTACATTCATCCTTGGGAATACGATCCTCACCATCCGGTTGTGGACATGGAACGTAAAGCAAAGATCACACATTATACCCGCCTTAGTAAAACGATTCCGTTCACCGATCGGCTTCTCGGTCAGTTCAAATTCGACACTGTTAGCAATGTGGTGGCACAATATGCTGCCACTCGGAAATTGAATGAATACAGCATTCAGATTCTCCAAGATCAACCCTGAACAGCAATCGCTGCTGCTACAGGAGATCCGCAACATTCTGACCGAAGTTGGGGCGCACAACGTTGACATTTACAATCGTGAGTATTGGGAATGGCAGTACGTGCACTTGCCAACAGGCGAAAGCCATGTGTACGCAGCTTGGGATGGCGACCGTATCATTGGTTACTATCACGTTCCGGTTTACCGATGTGTGATTGATGGACAGGAAAGGCGGATCGGGAACATTCAGGATGTGGCGGTAAATCCTAACTACCGTGGTGGTGGGCTTTTCAGGAAGTTGGCCGAGTTTGCCAATGAAGACCTGAATAAGATTGGCATCGACCTCATTTACACGTTTCCGAACGAGAAGAGCATCCACACGTTCTTGAAATACAACAGTTTCAGCACGGTAAGCTCGGTTCCAACATACGTTCGCCCTACCCGATTCGGAAACATTATCCGAAGCAAAGTGAACCTGTTTGGCATTGAGCAGGTGGTCGGCTTCTTTGGGGATGCATTCTTAAAAATCCTTTCAAGGAACTTCCGCGTTCATGGCGCTACCATTGAGCGGATCACGGAAATCACCGATGCAGTGGAAAATGTATTCGCTGAGTATTCAGATCCTTTTAGAAATCACTTGCTACGCAATAAGGATTGGCTTGACTGGCGCTACTTGCGTTCGGCCAGAGGGAACCACCACATTCTTGGCGTTCGCGTAAACGAAAAGCTGACTGCCGTTGTAGTGCTGAAGGAAGACGAAATGCTTGGCAACCCAGCGCTGTTGATCATGGATCAGGCCCATTCAGATGGAAACGAGCGTCATCTTCTTTGGCTCGTTCAGCAGGTAATCAATGGTAAGACTCCATTGAGCACGGAATTCAATCTTCTGTTCGCGTCTGGAATATCTCCTACACTCCCGTCATTACAGAAAATTGGTTTTGTACCAATTCCTAAGAAGGTCAATCCACGCATCCTGAATCTTTTGGCCCGAAGCACTGGCAAGTTGGAGGAACAACCTCTTCTGATCGAGAATAACTGGTTGCTTACGCTTGGCGACTGGGATGTTTTTTGAAAACCTTCAGAACCAAGTAGTTACTGGAGTCATCACATCAATTATTCAAATGCTTCAGACTGAATGATCGTTGTGGTCAACTGTGGACCTGAATTTATACATTCGTTCAAAATGTCTACTTTCAGAAGTGCTACGCCATGTCATGAAACAAGTCTCAATTCTTTCAATATTCGTCTGCTCAGTTTCAACTGTTTTTGCTCAGATAACACCTCCAACTCAGCCAGCAAGCGGTCCTGGCGGTAGCGCGTACACGCATGGTGGCGTAACTCATTACGACTACGGAACGAACGGCAGCGGAGGTGATTTCTGGTTGTATGAACCCAACGACCCAGTCCCAGATTCCGCAAATGTGGTTGTATTCATTCACGGCTTGGGCGAAACAAATCCGAAATTGTACGGAGCTTTCATCAAGCACTTGGTACGCAAAGGCAATATTGTCATTTACCCGCGTTACCAAACAGACCTCAACAGCAGCAACACCACCTTCAACGACAGTTGTGCCCGCGGTATTCTGCGCGCGCTCGACACCATTCAACAACCGCATCATGTGCAAGGAAGATTGCAGAATTTCTTCATTCTCGGACATTCGGTAGGAGGCATACTTACCGCCAATATGACCATGTTGCATCAGCAGTACGGCCTGCCAAAACCGCTTGCCGCGTTCTCCATGCAGCCAGGGGCCGGCAGTTTTCTCTCCCCCGATTATTCCACTTTTCCAGCAGATGTGCCGTATCTCGTTTTGGTCAGTGAGGATGATATTGTCGTGGGAACTTCTCCTGGCGAAACGCTTTTCAATCAGACCGTGAACACTCCGACAACAATAAAGAACCTGATTCACACCTATGGCGACAACCATGGTTCGCCAGCCATTTCGGCTACACATTTCGACCCATTGGCCGGTGATGATGACTTTGACAATGAGGAAACCAATCTCTTCATCATTGCTTCAGGCAACGGCCCTGTTGATGCTTGGGATTATTACTGTAGTTGGAAATTGCAGGATGCATTGATGGACTGTGCGCTTTACGGTCTGAACTGCGAATACGCATTTGGCGATACGCCCCAGCAGCACGGAATGGGGAATTGGAGTGATGGAACCCCTGTAAGTATCTTAGAGGTTACGCCAAGCGCATCTTCTGGGTTGTCTGCTATTCAGAAACCGTTAGTTGCACTTTATCCTAATCCATCGAAAGATGTGGTGGTTCTTCATGTGAATCAGGAATCTGTTGGTTCAACCTTCGTTGTTTCTGATGTGAATAGCAGAATTATTCACACTTCTTCATTGGATGAAAAACGAACTGAACTGAAGGTCGACCAATGGCCAAGTGGCATGTATTTCTACCGTCTGAACAGTAAAGCAGGCGGATTGCAGAGTACTGGCAAGTTGATCGTTACCGACTAACGATCGTTTGTACCTAGCGCTTCCTGAGCACGTAGCCTATGTTAACCGAAGCCTTACTCCAACTGAATAGACGAGAATCAAGCCACATCAAGGCATCTGTTACTCTTCCCAATATTGAATCCTTGCGCGAAGGCCGTACTTTGAAACGTTTTTGCTTACCCGAATCTGAATTGCCAGAGTTCGGTTTCAAGAACGATTGAATGATACTCGGATAGTACAATTCCGCGAGACCTGAAAGATGCTGACTGAGCAGTTCAACCCGAACAACCTCAAAGCCAGCTTTGGATGCCCATGTTTCAAACTGCTGCTTACCCACAAGCTTGAAATGACCAAAGCCCCATGCCCCGATAGGAACGTGTTTGCCAAACGGCTTCAATAGCCAGTTGATGGGGTCATAAGGAAATGGAAAGTTGGCAGATGGAAACGTGAATATGGCTGTTGCTCCCTGTTTCAACACACGCGAACATTCTGACAGCAGTTTTTCCGAATCATCCACATGTTCAATCACTTCCAAGCACACGGCCAGGTCGAACGATCCATTTTCGTAAGTCAACGCAGTTGCATCCTGAATTTCGTACGTGAGGTTGGTAACATCCGAATTTGAAAACCGTGCGAAGGCAATATCTCCTTCGTTGATGTCTGTGGAAATAAGTTTCTGTGCGTGCTTCGCGATCATATGATCGTAATCACCCTCACCTGCCCCGATGTTGATGGCAGAATCAACGGTTTTTCCCAAACGAGCCAATTCATCTCGAACGAAATGGAACCGCCTACGGAAAGTTGGAAACGCAAGTTTGTAGTTCACCGTCCCGAAAAGTGTTAGTTGACCTTGATCTGGTCGGCAACCTGTTTGGCCACGTTACGCACACGGTCCGTTGACCCATCCAATCCTTCGTAGGCCAGACCGACCGCCATTCTGCGGTACTTTCTGGTAGTTGGTTTACCGAATACCCGGAAATCGGTTTGCGGAATCAGTGTTGCTTCTTCTAACCCAGTGATCTTCGGGTAATCTGAACTCTCAGCATCAGCCAAAACAACGGCACTTGCCGCAATGCGCTCCAAGGTTATGGAAGGAATCGGTAGGCCGAGAATAGCTCTGGCGTGCAATTCGAATTCAGAAAAGTTCTGCGAACCTGCCAACGTCACCATTCCCGTATCGTGCGGGCGTGGTGAAAGCTCTGAAAACCACACCGTATCGCCAGAAATGAAGAATTCCACGCCCCAAATACCAGCGCCAGTAAGTGCGTCTGTGACCTTGTCGGCCATGGTTTGAGCCGTTTTCAATGCGGCTTCGCTAAGCGTGGCCGGCTGCCAACTTTCCTGATAATCGCCTCGTTCCTGACGGTGACCGATAGGAGGACAGAAAAGCGTTGGTCCATTCTTCTGCGTGACCGTCAACAGCGTTATTTCCGATTCGAACGGAATGAATTCCTCCACGATCACTTCAACCAGATCGCCACGGGAACCGGATACGGCATATTCCCACGCTTTCAATATCTCATCCTCGTTTTTTATGGACGTTTGGCCTTTGCCAGAAGATGACATCAGCGGTTTCACCACGCACGGAATTCCTACTTCAGCAACGGCAGCCTTCAATTCATTGGCCGATGTTGCATAGCGATAGTTGGCTGTTTTTAACTTCAATTCCTTGGCAGCAAGATCTCGAATGGCCTTACGGTTCATGGTGAAATTGGCTGCCTTGGCACTCGGAACCACCTGAATCCCCTGCTTCTCGTATTGATAGAAGCGTTCAGTTCTAATTGCCTCAATTTCAGGCACTATAAGCTCGGGAGAATGCTTGGCAACAATGGCATCCAATGCAGCACCATCGAGCATGTTTATCACCTCCGATGCGTGGGCCACCTGCATGGCAGGCGCACCGATATAACTATCCACTGCAATCACATTCTGACCATAACGTTGAAGCGAAATGACCAACTCCTTACCCAGTTCGCCACTGCCCAGCAGCAGAATCTTCTTGTGCATCGAAATCCGTTTAGGCGGCTAAGATAAGTGCTTGCTACCGTGCTTGGCCTTAACATTAGGTTAACTTTGGCACAAACACATTTGAATGAATCTGTTCCATACACTTTCCCTTGTTCTCTTTGCTTCCACATGCTTTTCACAAACTCTGGTTGTGAAGCCCTACTTGCAGAATGCCGAGCCAACTTCCATTCACATCATGTGGGAAACAAGTTCAAACAATGCTTCGGTGGTGGAATACGGACCTACAAGTTCGCTCGGTTCATCCGTCAGCGGAACAGCCTTCACTGGTTCAGGTTCATCCTACGTTCATGATGTGGAACTGACCGGTTTGCAACCCGCCACCAAGTATTATTACAAGGCTGTTACCGGATCGGTTGAAAGTCAGGTTTACTTTTTCAAGACTCCTCCATTGAAATCATCAAACGCATCTTTCAACGTTGTGGCCATGAGCGATATGCAGCAGGATATCTTTCATCCCAGCGTGTTCAGCGACATCATCAACGACAATCTCATTCCTTGGGTCGATCAGAAGTTCGGCAATGACCTTGCTGAAGATCTGGCCATGTTCATTGTGCCTGGAGATCTGGTTCAAACGGGCAGTATTTACAGTTCATGGGCAAGCACGTTCTTCCAACCCTCCGAAAATCTGTTGAGCTACGTGCCGCTTTACCCTGTTCCGGGAAACCACGAAGGCAATACGCCCTATTTCTTCCAGTATTTCAACCTGCCCATGAACGGCAGCATGACAAGTGACTATCCCGAGCATTGGTGGTACAAGGATTATTCGAACACCCGGTTGATAGGGCTTGAGTCGAATTCGGGATACCGTGTGCAAACGCAACTCGATTGGCTGAGTGACGTGCTGAATGACGCATGCACCGACCCCGACATCGATTTCGTGTTTGCACAGTTGCACCATCCTTATCACTCTGAGCTATGGGTAGATGGCAACACTGATTATACAGGTGATGTCATCGGTCTTTTGGAGAATTTCAGCTCTTCTTGTGGAAAGCCGAGCGTGCACTTCTTTGGTCATACACATGCCTATTCGCGCGGCCACAGCAAGGAACACAACCACCTGATGGTGAATGTGGCCAGCGCAGGTGGCGCGTTGGACAACTGGGGCGAATTCACTCAGCAGGACTACCCCGAATACGTGCGTAGCGATGATGAGTTCGGATACGTGGTCGTGGAAGTGGAAGCTGGCGACAACCCGCAGTTTCTGCTTTCTCGCCTAAGCCATGGAAGCTATGAAGACGGACTTTTGACGAATGTGCTGAAGGATACGGTGCGCATCAAATTCAATAACCCAAGCCCTACGCAGCCAACGGGTGTTTTTCCGGGCGAAGGAGAAACAGTTACTCCTGACTGCATCATTTTCCTTGGAAGTGAATTCACCGATCCAGAAGGCGACCTGCACGGGGCCACGCAATGGCAGATCGCCACGGATGCGGCTTTTTCAAACACCGTTTACGATGAATGGTATCAGAATGAGAACTGGTACTTTGATGTGGATCTGCTAGCAGGAAACAACATGGTGGACCAGGAAGTGTTGGGGCTTCAGGGCAACATGACCTACCATTGGCGTGTGCGCTACCGAGATCGAAGTCTGGCATGGAGCGAATGGTCGGATGCCATCATGTTCCAAACCTCTGCATCGTCACTTACCGAAAATATGTTGTTGAATGGCGGTGCGGAAGATGGAACCAACAATTGGGTGGAAGACCAAGGCTCTTTTGAATCCATTGCCAGTGGTGAATGTGCTGGAAATGATGCGCACACAGGTTCAAAACTGTTTGCCGTTGGTGGCGTGTGCAACGACAATGCATATGGCGAAGGCCATCAGGACATGGATGTTTCTGCTTATCAGAGCGAAATAGATAGTGGTTCAACGATCGTCTACTATGGTGGATTCCTCAGCGATTACAATGGTGCAGACAGACCTGAATTCAAACTTGAATTCCTTGATGGAACGGGCGCAACCCTTTCCACGACCCCCACGCTTGGGAACCAAACTTCCGACTGGACCGAATTCAATGAGTCGGCATTGGTGCCAACAGGTACACGCGGCATCAGAATGGTGCTGATGGGCACACGCAACGCAGGATCTGACAACGACAGCTATTTCGATGACATGTTCGTAAAACTGAATTTCGGATCGGAAGGATGTGCTCAGTACAACGCAGTTGGAATTACCGAGGTGGGACTTGGAAAAGGTGTAAGCGCATTTCCGAATCCGTTCACAGACGAAACCACCGTTCAAGTAATGGAACCTGAACCAAACCGTATCTACCGACTGGACCTTTTCGACCAGACAGGAAGAATGGTGATGCAGGACCGCAGCAGCTCAGGCAAATTCCAAATTGAAGGCAGCCAACTCAGCAGTGGATTCTTCATCTACCAGGTTACTGATGGTGTACACACCACTTCGGGCAAACTGGTAATGAACTGAAACGTTCATATCTTGTCTGCCATGAAAAAGGAATACACGAACGGTGAAATAACCGTGCTTTGGCAGCCTGATGTATGCATTCATTGCGGGGACTGCGCCCGAGGTCTGAGAGAAGTTTTCAAACCGCGCGAAAAGCCGTGGATACAGATGGAAAATGCCCCCTCAGACAAGATTGCCGAGCAGGTGAAGAAATGCCCTTCTGGTGCCATTTCCTTAAAGTAGAACGCGGATGAAGATCGGAATTGTAGGTTCTGGTGGTGCTGGCATGTGCACCGCTTGGCTGCTGGACCAAGGACATGAGATAACCTTATTTGAGAAGAAGGATTACCTGGGCGGCAACACCCACACGGTTGAAGTAGAGCTGAACGGCATTATGCACTACGTGGATGATGGCGCCAATTGGTTCTCCCCAACCATTTATCCGCTTTTCAACCGATTGCTTGAATTGCAGCAGATACCATTCGAGTGGGTGCCGATGTCGATGACGTACTACAACACATTGACCGGGCAGGTCAACTGTATGCCGCCATCCACCCCACGCAGGTTTGTGCAGATGTTCACCAAGGCGCATCGGTTGCCCGAACTGTTGCTAATGAACAGAGCCATTAATGCTGCGCAGGAACTCGTAAAGAACCACCAAACGGATATGACCTTGCGGGAATTCATGGATGGACTGAAGATCAGCGACCACATGCGCAACGGATTTCTGATGCCGCTGCTTTCGGGTGTGTGGGGAAGCCCTTTCGACCAAACGGAGGATTTTGCGGTGTATCCGCTCATGAAGTACTTGGTGTACCACAAGCCAAGCGGACTGAGCGGCTTTGAATGGAAGGTGATGAAGGGCGGCACGCGCCATTACATTCAACTGATGGCCGACAGCCTTCAGAACACCGCAATTCTGGTGAAGGATGGCGTGCAACACGTACAGCCGAATCCCGAAACCGGCAAGGTGAGCGTTACCTCAGAAAGCGGTAGAATCTTCGAGTTAGACAAGCTGATCATTACCGCAGGTGCACGAGATGCGCAGATCATCCTGAAAGACACACCGCATTTTGATGACGTGAAGAAGGTGCTTTCGCGCTTCGAGTATTATCTGGCAACGGTTTGTACGCACAGCGACACCCGTTTCATGCCACCGAATCGGAAAGATTGGAGCGTGGTGAACGTGCTGCACAAGGGCAAACATGCTGATGCCACCATTTGGGACGGTTGGAACACCGATCAGAACGTGTTTGACAGTTACATCAACGAAGGCGATGACCCGAAGCACGTGCATCATGTTTCGCAATGGTGGCTGCCCTGTGAAACGCCCGATTTTTTCCGCGCACAGAAAGCACTGGAGCAAGTGCAGGGCACACAGAATATCTACTTCGGGGGCGATTACACGCAGGACATCGGTTCGCACGAGAACGCCATTGAATCGGCAGCAGAAGCCTGCAAGCGCATTTGGCCAGAAAGCGACAGGTTGAAACAATTGACAAGTTGACGAAATTTGTCGAGCATGTCAAAAGCCAACGATAACGAGATCCTCAACGGGGTCATCATCGGGTTCCGCAATCTGATAAACGACCGCTATCAGTACGAGAACATCGTTGGCAAGTACAGCATTCCAGTATCGTTTGATGAAGAACGTGTAGAGTGCTATCGGTTGTTCTTTCTGCAACAGGTTTATCCACACCCCGATAAGCGCGAACTGTTGAATGAGGCGTTCCATAGTTTGGACAATTACCTCACACACCCCGACCGCTTGATCCGCATTGTAATGGACAGCACGGCTATTCTGCTCAGACATGGCAAAAGCCTGCCCAAACTGATGGGAGCAGGACTGAAAGCCTTCCGCTCGTTCCGCATTGCTACCGATTTTGAAGCCAAACTGGTGCGTAAGGCCAAAGCCAGCGGCAAGCTTCCGCCATATTCCAATGAAGACATCAACGCGTTCATCAAAGCGTTGCGCAGAAGCGAGATTGATGAGTTTATTGAGAACACCCGTGCATTGCTTGAACTGCTGTACGACCGTGCCTTGGTACGCGAGATCATACAGATAATAATTGAGCTGACAGCCCGCATGCGCAAGAAACCGAAGGTGTATACCGAAACTGAGATTGCAGGCTTAGAGATCGGCCTTGAACTATTGACTGAGGGTAACCGCCTGTTTGCCGAACTTTCTCCGCAGGATCAACATCAGATCTTCAACATCATCATTTCCATTGAGGTGGATGTGTTGGAGGACCTATTTGCCAAGCCATGACTTCCACCATCAGCATACGCAAGGCCACTGAGGCCGATGTACCTTCCATTCTTGAGTTGGTGAACTACGAGATCCTGAATACCACCGTGCTTTACGAATACGAACCTCGTTCGCTTGAGGAACAACTGCAATGGTTCCATCAGAAAATGCAAGACGGTTGGCCCATCATTGTGGCCGAACACGAGAATGCGGTTGTGGGCTTTGGCACCTTTGGTAAGTTCAGAGAGCGCGTGGCGTACCGCTTCAGTGTGGAACACTCGGTGTATGTGGCCCACCAACACCACGGAAAAGGCATTGGCCGGGCATTGCTTACCGAGCTCGTAGTATCGGCAACGAATGGTGGTTATCATACCATGATAGCCGGCATTGATAGTAGCAATGCCGGAAGTGTTGAGTTTCATCGCAAACTTGGTTTTACAGAGATTGGCACCTTCAGCGAGGTGGGTTACAAATTTGACCGTTGGCTGGATGTGACTTTCATGCAGCGCAAATTATGATCGTATGAAACGCATACTCGGCATATGTGGCTCGGCCAGTGCAAACAGCAGCAACCTGCAACTGTTGCAGGCCATGCAGCAGGAGTTTGACCAGAGGTACGACATAAGTATTGCAGACGGCCTGTGGAAACTACCCCTTTTCAGCCCACAATTGGAGCAACTGGCTGTTCCCGAGGGGGTAAAGTGGATTCGTCAGAAAGTGGCCGAATCGGATGCCGTTGTGATAGTAACTCCAGAATACGTGCACAACATACCTGCCGTGTTGAAGAATTCGTTGGAATGGCTTACGCATTCTGGCGAACTGGCCGATAAGCCAACCTTAACCATCACCTTTGCCCCTGTTGCACCGCGGGGCGAACATGCCATGCGTTCGCTGGTTGCCAGCTTGCAGGCCCTCAAATGCCAAGTGGTGGCCGAAGTGCCGCTCTATCAGCAGCAATTGCGTACTGCCAATGGCGTCATTGCATTGGACGATGATGCTCGGATGATGCTCAGCGAGGCGTTGGCGATGCTATAAGGTGTTGTACCTTTGGTTCCGTAACCAAATGGATATTTTGGCGTAAGCTGCTCCGATAACCAATCCCTTATTTATGAAAAAACTTTTCCTTTCCTGCGGTCTGCTTTGCATGGCCGGTCTTGGTTTTGCGCAACAGGCTGAAGATGCCAGCGCATTCAATTCAAAATTCGTTCGCGACTACTACCGGCTACAATTGCAGATGGTGAAGACCACCCCCGGCTTCACTCCTCCTGTTGCATCACGAGCTTTCGGTTATTCAGGACTAGCGCTTTACGAAAGTGTGGTCAATGGCATTCCGAGCATGGGCACGCTGAGTGGTTCTGCTTACCAATTCAACCTACCTAGTGAATTGACCGAAGCAAGCAATTTGCATTGGGGCACCGTGGCAAACAATGCGTTGGCTACCATTCTTGATAGTATTTACACCAATGCCACGCAGGAGAACAAGGACGCGTTGCATGCCCTGCGCGACCTATACAACACAGCTTTCAGCACCACGGTTCCATCCGTTCAGTTTGAAAATTCTGTAACACACGGTGTGGCCATTGCCAATGCTGTGTTTGACTACTCTCGTGTGGATGGCGGACACAACTGCCAATTCAGCAACTTCCCGTCAAGCTACGTGCCACCGGTAGGCCCTGGGCTTTGGGAGCCAGTAGGAAATCAAACGTGTCTTCAGCCTTATTGGGGCAACAACCGTCCGTTTGTTATGGATGACACCATTGCAGCCACCATGCCACCTGCACCTACTGCATACAGCACCGACACCGAATCGGAAATGTACTACCAGGCCTATCAGGTTTTTTACACGGTGAATAATGCAACATCCGAACAGATCACTATTGCACAATATTGGGCCGATGGCGGTGGAACTTGCACCCCACCCGGACACAGCATTTCCATGCTTACTGATATACTGGCTAACGAAGATGCCGACCTTGCAACTGCCACGCGCGCATACGCTCAATTGGGAATGGCGCTATCAGATGCGTTCCTTACCTGCTGGCGCACCAAGTATCGTCACAATCTGCTGAGACCTATTACCTACATACGCGACCATATTGACCCCAACTGGAACGTCATTGTAAGCACACCTCCATTTCCTGAATACGTGAGCGGACACTCATCGCAATCGGGTGCATTCTTTGGTGTGATGACCGAGCTTTTCGGAGAGCACTACATGTTTATCGACAGTACGCACGGAAGCAACTTCGGTGGTCCCCGCCAGTTCAATTCGTTCTTGGAAGCAGCACAGGAGGCGGCCGTTTCAAGACTATATGGTGGTATACACTTCGAAATGGGCAACAACGAGGGGCTGAATCTCGGTGTTCGTATTGGCAATAATGTGAACGAACTTTTCCGTTCGGTTGAAGTGAATGTTGGCGTGGTCAATGTCCAAGAACTTGAGTGGAACCTGTACCCTAACCCTACCACTGATGTGTTGCGCATATCATCGGCACAGAAGCTTACATCTGTGCTTTTTGATCTGGGAGGCAGACAACTGCTGACCACCAACACCAATACGCTTGATATGAGCGAATTGGCACCCGGCATGTATGTGCTGCGTGCATCGGCTGACGGCCGCACGTGGTCTTCAGCCAAGGTGATGAAGGACTGATACCACCGTAAGTGGTTACTTAAAGACAGCCGACCCAGTAAGGTCGGCTGTTCTATTTACTTTCATTCGGATTGACCAAAACACAATCACCATGAGACCCATGTTTATCGTTATCTTATTAACTATTGGCTTCGGTGTATTTGCGCAACAAACCGAAGAACCATGCAAGACCGTTACATACGACCTTGTTGAAACGAAATATGACGAACTGATGACCCGGGCGCAGGAAACACAGACCGTGATACAGGCCAAGATTTGCATCAGGCAACAATCAGCATCAGAATTCGGTAGTTTGGTCAACTGGGCCGTGGACAACGGTTTTGAAGTGGACCTGAAGAAAGATGCACTTTGGGGCGATGGCACCACTGACATGTTGGAAGTTACGTTGAATGGCAGTGCGTTTACCAAACGCCAAGTGATAGCGTTTACAGATAAGGTGATGGAAGCACAGCATCAACTGGCACCTAATGCCTGTTCAGACGTATTCTTGCTACGGCTTTCTGCACCATAGATAGGATTATTAGTTGAAATGATTCGGCAATGTTGATAGGAAAATAAGAAAATTATGCTGAGGTCGGTGAAGAATTTCAACTTACAATTTGAACCTTCGTTGTGGAGAGCACAATTAATTTGGTTCAAGAGTCAATTGGTTCCACGACAAAACCCATTCCGCTACGTAAAAATGGATAGAGCCGATTACAACAACTTTTCCAACACTGAATTTCGAAGTGCTTTAAGTATTGAATAAGAAGTTCGTTCAAACCCCGTTAAAAACTTCTTGCAGCATTGTCAATGACCCCAAGGCCATTGGCTATACATTTGCATCAAATTACACATTATGGGATCGTACGAATTATCAGGCAAACTTAAAGTAGTGATGGAGACCCAGACCTTTGGAAGTGGGTTCACCAAGCGCGAATTTGTGGTGACAACAGAAGAGCAATATCCGCAGGAGATCAAATTTGAACTTGTGAAGGACAAGACCTCTGTAGTTGACAGCTACCGCCCAGGCGACCGCGTGAAGGTGAGTTTCAACCTGCGTGGCAATGAATACAATGGAAAGTACTTCACTAATCTTCAGGCTTGGAGAATTGAAGCTGATAATTCTGCAGGAACCATTCCTCCTCCTCTTGACCCAATGGCCGCCATGCCAAAAGCTGCAGCTCCTGCAGCACCATTGGAAGACATTGGCGAGGACGACCTTCCTTTCTGACCTATGACCACCAGTGAATGAAACTGCCCGAGCCACACCTCGGGCAGTTTCATTTAGGGGAAATACTATCTTCACACCTGTTCAGCGGCAACCTTTGCGTTGACGAGCGTTCCATAATCGGTCTTTTGAAGCATATGAGGATCCCATCACCCCTAAAGGTTCTCCTACTGATGGCAGTGTTTGATTCCACCACCTTGTCGGTGTTTGGTCAGGCTTGCTGCACGCTTTCGGGCTATCAGTATGCTCGAAGCGTGACCATTGACAACACAGGCGGTCCGGCATACACCAATGTTCAGGTGTTGTTCGTTTTCAATACGCAGACACCAATTTCTCAAGGAAAAATGCAGGCCAGTGGCAATGACATCCGATTCAAGGATGCGAACTGCGGCAACAATCTCAATTACTGGATCGAATCGGGCATCAACACGGCCAATACGGAGATATGGATACTGGTTCCGAGCATTCCAGCCAATGCTGTTAAAACCATCACGATGTTTTACGGAAACCCTGCTGCGGCATCGCAGAGTGCTTTCGGTTCCGTATTCACGAACGTTTACACGGTCGCAGGCACCATCACCCTCACCGGCACACAGAACTACGATTGGTTCGAGGTGCCTGCCGGTGCAACGGTCAACACTCAATCCGGTCAGATCCTCACGATCAATGCGCGCAAGGTAAAGGTGGCAGGAACGATCAGTGGCAATAGTCTTGGCTACGGGCCAGCTGGCGGACCGGGTGCTGGCGGTAGTGGTGGCGGCAGCATTGGCGGTGGCGGTGGCGGCTATGGTGCGCAAGGCGGTAGAGGTGGCGGCAACAATAATGGTGGTGCAGCTTACGGTACGGCCAATGGAACGGATATCGATATGGGATCTGGCGGTGGTGGCTCGGATTGCGGACCAACAGGACCGGGCGGTGGTGCGGTACGCATTCAATCTGAAGCCGCAGAGATAACAGGAACCATCAGCATGCGAGGCGGTGCAGCTTCAAGCTGTTGTTGCGGAAACAGTTCTGAAGCAGCGGCAGGCGGTGCCGGAGGAGGCATTTACGTTGATGGTCGCTATATAAAAGGCAATGGCACATTGGATGTGACGGGTGGAACCGGTGGCAACAGCAGCAGCAAGGAAGGTGGCGGTGGTGGCGCAGGTGGCCGGATCAAACTGTTTGCATGCACGCAGAACAACTTTACGGGCACTACCACGGCCAATGGCGGACCGAATGGTTCAGGAGGTCAGAATGGAATGCAACCAGGTGGCAATGGAACCATTACCACACCTGCCTGTACGCGTTATGCCATTTCGGTTGGGGTTGAGACTGAACTGCCAGTGGCCGATTTCACCACGGCCGATGTTTGCAATGGAAGTGCTGTGAACTTTACAGATGCCTCAACGCTTGGCACAGGCTCCATTGTGGGTTGGGACTGGGATTTCGGTGATGGCAGCACCAGTACACAACAGAACACTTCGCACACCTACGGTTCAGCCAACACTTACTCGGTTACGCTTGATATTCTTACCGATGCTGGGTGCACCGCCACGTTTACCGATCAGGTAACCGTGAATCCGATACCAACGGCCGAATTCACTTTTGCTGATGCCTGTGAAGGAGATGCGGTCACGTTCACTGATGCATCCAGCATTGCATCGGGCAGCATACAATCTTGGAGTTGGAATTTTGGCGATGGTTCGCCCACAGACAATTCGCAAAGCCCTACACATACTTACACAACTTCTGGAACGTTCACTGTAACGCTCAACCTCAGTTCGAATAACGGCTGCACTGCCACCGTTTCTCACGATGTGGTCATTAGCGCAGTGCCCGTTGCCGATTTCAGTGCGACAGCTGTTTGCTTCGGCTACAGCACCGACTTTACCGACAATTCCAGTATCAGTGCTGGAAGCATTGCTCAGTGGGCGTGGGACTTTGGAAACGGATCAACATCCACCCAACAGAATCCCGCGCATCAGTTTGCTGCTGAAGGTAATTATAATGTATCTCTCAGTGTTACATCATCAGATGGCTGCACAGACAATCTTACAACACAAGTGGTTGTTCATCCTGCTGCCGCAGCCGATTTTTCGGCCACCAGTGTCTGCCAAGGCAATCCAACTGTGTTCACAAACCTTTCGAGCGTGGCAAGCGGCCTGATAACCAACTACGATTGGGATTTTGGGAACAACGGTTCCACCTCCATGCAACAAAGCCCGATGAACATGTACACATCGGCAGGGACATTTACTGTTACCCTGATGATCACAACTGATTTTGGATGCGAGGCTACGGTGTCCCAAACGGTGGATGTGTATGAGAATCCTGTTGCTGATTTCAGCGTTGCAGATGTGTGCTTAGGCGCAGTAAGCAGTTTCGCAGACAACTCAACCATCAGTTCGGGCAGCATAGCATCATGGAATTGGGACTTTGGCGATGGCAGTGTTTCCAGCTTGCAGAACCCAACACACTCCTACGGTGCTGCCGGCACTTATTCCGTGCAGCTGACCATAACATCTGACAACGGATGCCAAACTTCCGTTACGAACGATGCGATCGTGAATGAGAATCCTGTTGCCGACTTTGCTTTTACAGATGTGTGCGAATCGCAGGCCACTACTCTTACCGATCAATCGAGCATAGGCAACGGAACAATCAGTTCATGGAGCTGGGATCTTGGTGATGGCAGCAGTTTGCAATCGACTCAGAACGTTTCTTACGTGTATGGCACCTTTGGAACGTACAACGTGACATTGACGGTGACCACAACCGATGGTTGCGCAGACGATACCACCCAAACAGTGGAGGTTTTCCCGGGTGTGGCCCCCGATTTTTCATCGACCACTGAGTGCGAAGGATACGAAACACAGTTCACTGACCTATCTGCACCTTCGGGTGGTGCCACGATCACCAACTGGGATTGGGACTTTGGAGATGCTTCAACCTCCACCCTACAGAACCCAACGCATTCTTTCGGTTCTTATGGCAATTACTCGGTAACCTTGGTCGTTACTACAGATAATGGTTGCACTGGCACGGTTTCGAACGGAGCGGTAGTAAACGCCATGCCCTCAGCCGATTTTTCGGTAGCGGCCGTTTGCCTCCATCAGCAAAGTGTGTTCAATGACCTTTCTACCATTGCCTTTGGTTCCATTTCGTCCTATGCTTGGAACATGGGAGATGGCGGAAACTACACGCAGCAAAACCCGCAACACGCGTATGCAGCAGACGGCAGCTACAACGTGGAACTGATCATTACAAGCGATGCTGGCTGCAACGACACGGTGAGTCACACCGCTACCGTACATCCTTTGCCAAATGTCAACTTCAGTTTTACACCCGATGAAGGTTGCGAGGCATTGACCATCGAGCTGACCGATCTTAGTTCCATAAGTTCCGGTTCCAATCAGGCTTGGACATGGTTGGTGGGTCTATCTTCCATATCTCAAGACCAGAATGCCACCATGCTTTTGGAGTTTGCCGGTAGTTATAACGTTGCACTGATGGTCACTTCCGATCAAGGTTGCTCAGACACCCTTGTTGTTCAAGATGCGATCACGGTTCACCCGTTACCCGAAGCCGAATTCAGTTGGGACCCAATAGTGGTGGAGATCATTGAACCAAAGATCAATTTCATCGATGAGTCGACCGGGGCAACGCAATGGACCTGGTATTTCGGTTTCGGAACATCGTCAGACGAACCTTCGCCCACGATAGTTTTCCCAGACACGGGAATCTTTCCGATCACGCTTATCACGGAAAACCAGTTCGGTTGCACTGATACAGTGAACCATAATGTGTACATACGGCCCGCTTTTCTGATTTACATCCCCAACGCTTTCACCCCTGATCACGACCGGATCAACGACATTTTCCGTGTTGAAGGTATGGGCATGCGCAACTTCGAAATGTGGATCTATGACCGTTGGGGAAAAGAACTTTTCTACAGCAACGACCCGCTCATCGGTTGGGACGGACGTAGAAAGAATGGCGAACCGCTGAGACCCGGTGTTTACGTTTACCGGGTGCAAGTGCAAGGTCTGATCACCGATCACGTACACACTTACGAAGGAAAGATCCAATTGGTGAGGTAGATACTTGCGATATGCTATCTTGCACGCATCAACCTTAATAAACCATTATGAGCGAAAAGAAACTCGTCAGAAAAGAAGGAAAGTTATTGGGCGTTTGTGCCGGAGTTGGAGAATATCTGGGTATTGACCCAACCATCATCCGTCTTGGCTTTCTATTGCTATTGTTCGGATTCGGTACTGGTGTGCTCCTGTACATCATTCTGGCTTTGATCATGCCAAAAGATTACTGAGATGCCCGAAGTGGCCCTGCTGTTACTTGGGCTTGTTCTGAATGGATTGGGTATTCTTGGCTGCATACTACCTGTATTACCAGGGCCGCTGCTGAGTTGGCTGTCACTGTTCGTGTTTCTTTTTATCCCTGAAACGGGTATCAGCAATACGACTTTGGCTGAAACAGGAGTACTCATGGCAGTCATTTCATTGCTCGATTATGCCATTCCCATTCTTGGCGCCAAACGCTTCGGATCTTCGAAGGAGGGCGTTTGGGGAGGAATGATCGGTGTGGTCATCGGTCTGTTCTTCTTCCCTCCTATTGGAATTATTTTGGGGCCATTGATCGGAACGGTGATGGGCGATCTGCTCGCTGGTGGAACATTTACGAAAGCACTAAACAGCGGCATGGGCTCGTTGATCGGATTCATGGTCGGTACAGCTATCAAGCTTGTTTATTGCATTTGCGTCATATTCATATTCGCCATCAAATCAGGGGATGCCCTTGGCGACCTGTTCGCAAGGCTTACATCCTGACCTATTGATGGCTTAGACAACATTCTATGCAATTTAAAGAAGCCATCAGATAAAGGAATTCATTGAGTGTATTGACGGGCTTGATAGCCCGGTTAGCAAGGTAACTCCTCTTTTTCATTCCTGAACTTTATTGGCTGTCTGAATTCATAAGGAATCATGACAGGGAAATTTTCAAATCAGGTCATTTTCAACTCTCAGGCAAGTTTTTACCTTTCACGTTTTAAAACCTGTTACCACGCGCCCCATTATGCACTATGCTTTCTTCCTGTTTGTAGCCTTTTCCACGTATTCCTCGTTTGCTCAGCAGCAACTTGAAGATGTCATCTACCTGAAAGATGGCAGCATTTATCGGGGTGTCATCATTGAAGAGGTTCCCGGTCAGAACCGAAAGATCCGGATTATGGGTGGTTCTGTGGTTTCGGTGCAAGAAGCCGATATTCAAAAGGTGGCGAAGGAAGAACCTTATTCATTGGCACCGGAAGGAAAGGCACCACGCTCACCCAGAGAACCGAGACAAACTAGAGAAGCAAGAGCCCCACGCGAAAAAGTGCCATTTGCCCCACGCACCCGTGGGTACTTTTTTCAAGGTCAATTGCTGATCGAAAATCTGCAGGGCGGTCTGCGTGTTGTGAACGGTTACCGTTTCGGTCGTTTCGGTCATCTGGGAATCGGGGTCGGTTTCGATCTAACAGGAGGCTCACCGCTCAACAGTGTGGTCAACGGAGTTGACTACTTTTCTTTCAGCAGTGTTTACCTTCCGCTTTACCTCTACTATGCGGGCGATATTCTTCCCAAGAAAATAACTCCATTCTATCAGTTGGAAGCCGGATATGCTCTTCCCCTGTTCAAATCTGAAGATTACGTTAACTATGAATACGATTACTATTATGGTGGAACCTACACTTCGCTGAGAAGTGGTGGCGCCATGGGCGCGTTGGGTCTTGGCGTTCGCTTCAATACATCAAGGCGTATCAATTTCAGCCTTTTGCTCAACGTCAACTTCAAAATGGTGCAGTATCAGGAGTACTACTCCACCTATGATGAGAACTCAGGCATCTATTACACGCAGTCCAGCGGGCTGAAACACGCTACCATGCTTTTCCCCGGACTGCGTTTTGGCATAGGGTTTTAAATCATTATCGACACTACATGCACCGAATTGCACAATTCCTTGTTCGGCAACGATCTTCTTCACGGATCAATTCGGTGTCAATTCAACTTTCTTCCATTAAGCAATCAATAATCTTATGATAAAGCAGATTCAAATCGCAGCCATCGCATTGACTTTGAGCAACCAAGTGCTTGGTCAGGCCATTACAGACAACGGTACCAATGTGGGCATAGGCAACTCCTCTCCCACTTCCAAGTTGGACGTGAACGGAAGCATCAACCTGAGTTCGGGGAACAGAATAACCATCGGGGGCCTGACGGCATTGAGTTTCAACGGGTCGGAGAACGTTTTCATTGGCAACCAGACCGGAAATGCCATTACCACAGGAAAACGCAACATGTTCATCGGGTGGCAGAGCGGCAGGTTGGTCACCGCTGGAAGCAACAATGCCTTCATCGGATTCCGAACAGGATTCAACACCACCACCGGCCAAGGCAACGCATTTATTGGAAATCAGGCAGGTCTGAACAACGTTGATGGCAGTTTCAACATCTTCATCGGAAACCTGGCAGGTCAGAGCAATACCACAGGAAGCAACAACCTTTTCCTTGGCCTCAACGCTGGTCAGTTCTCCACCACCGGTCTTTCAAATGTGGCAATAGGCTCCAATGCCGGACGAAACCTATCCACCGCCAACGACAATGCCTTTATCGGCCGAGAGGCTGGGCTCAATACTTCCACCGGCACATCCAACACGTTCATCGGCCGAGGGGCGGGAACGGACAACACCACAGGCTCCAACAACACATATGTTGGAACCGGTGCCAACGGTGCGGCAGAACTTACCAACGCAACAGCAATTGGCGCCAATGCCAGCGTCACCGCAAGCAACAGCCTCGTGCTGGGAAACAACGCCAACGTGGGCAT
>Ga0172367_10001246_pt1 | contig 37641 bp, 37 predicted proteins | sample Lak10m_FD_114542 | JGI IMG/M metagenome (GOLD analysis project Ga0172367, IMG submission 114542) | Freshwater microbial communities from Kabuno Bay, South-Kivu, Congo - kab_022012_10m | ecosystem: Environmental > Aquatic > Freshwater > Lake | place: Democratic Republic of the Congo: South-Kivu... | reverse complement strand
GAATAATAGTTTCCTTGTCCGATTACTTTATAAGAAAGTTCTGATTCTTTTTTGTTGGGAGCGGGAGAATTACTTGCGAACGACTTATTGATTTTTTCGTCTTTCCATAAGTAATTTTTCACACTGCCTTCTTGTTGAGGCATTTGTCCTTGCACCACAGCCCAGTACGTCTTGTGTACATCTCTTGTTTTAAATGCAACGGTAAGTCGCGAAAGTGCTTTACTCGTTTTAGCATAAACTACAATGCCACTCACAGGTCTATCAATGCGATGGACAGTTCCACAGAATACTTCACCAGGTTTGTTATACTTGATTTTAATGTACTCTTTCACCACATCGCTAAGGACAACGTCACCGGTTTTGTCACCCTGTACAATGTCTGAACTGCGTTTATTTACAACTATGATGTGATTGTCTTCGAACAGCACGCGAAGATTTTCCGCAGCGGTCATTTCCGAAAGTTGAGGAGTTTTTTTTTCTTTCGGTATGAATTTGCCTTTTGCCATTAATACTGTTCTTTATCGCTTGGGAAATCGCCACTTCGAACATCATCTGCATACTGTTGTAAAGCCGATTTCATTTGTTCGCCCATATTCAAATATTTGCGTAAAAATCTCGGGGTGAAACCTTCATTAAGTCCTAGCATATCATGCAGCACGAGTACTTGTCCATCAACACCATTTCCGGCACCAATTCCAATAATTGGAACCTCTACCGATTCTGCTACACGCTTGGCCAATTGGGCAGGAATTTTTTCAAGCACAATAGCAAAGCATCCGCAATCGGCTAGGGCTTTTGCGTCACTGATTAGTCGTTCCGCTTCGGCTTCTTCTTTCGCACGAACTTGATAGGTTCCGAATTTATAAATACTTTGAGGGGTTAATCCTAAGTGCCCCATTACCGGAATGCCGGCTGTGAGAATTCGCTTGATGCTTTCAATAATTTCTTCACCACCTTCCATTTTCACGGCGTGTCCCCCGGTTTCCTTCATTATTCGAATAGCAGAGTTCAACGCTTCTTTTGAATTTCCTTGGTAAGATCCGAATGGCATATCTACGACCACAAGGGCTCGTTCACAGGCACGGACTACGCTGGCAGCGTGATAAATCATTTGATCGAGTGTAATGGGTAAGGTGGTCTCATGACCAGCCATTACATTCGAAGCGGAGTCACCTACAAGAATGACATCGATACCTGATTGATCCACAATTTTACCCATGGTGTAATCATAGGCAGTGAGCATAGATATTTTTTGCCCCTTCATTTTCATTTCATGAAGGGTGTGTGTGGTGACTCTTCTTACTTCTTTATTTACCGACATGGTTGTAGTCTTTACAACAAAGGTGAGAAAGAATTTTGAAACTATTAGTCTTTCAAGAAACTGCGTTTCAGATTTCTTCCGTTTTCGACATCTGTAATTTCTAAGATGTATAGACCAGAAGCCAAATCTTGGGTGTTCAGGGTGGTTAGTCCGGTCGAGTTAAGTTTGCCGACTAGAGCAAGTTGTCCTTGTGCATTGTACACGTTGTAGCGCAGGCTTTTTCCATCGAAATTTCCTACGATGTTCAAATTGTTTTGGGTAGGATTTGGATAGATATTAAAGTTGGAAACCTCCAGTTCATTAACGCTAACAGTTGGAAGGAAGTTCGCTGTGAAATTAATTCCATCTATCGTAATGTTATTATTGAAGACTGGATTGGTTACGTTAGCGATAAGGCCGTTATTGTCCCAATTTGAGAAGGTCCATCCCGGATTAGCCGTTGCGGTAATTTGCACAGGAACTCCGTTGAAGTACACGCCCGTCCATGGATAGGTGTCGGGTGTAATCGTAGAAATGTGAACGGTTCCAGCACCAGCAGGATAGACATCAAGTGTTACATCTACTTGATCGGCTAACGCGAAATTATTTTGAATGTGGTTGCGTACTTGTTCTGTTCGGCAAAGTAAGTCGCTTTGGAAAGCTAAGTGGCGGTTATAGAAATCATCCATCTGTTGTGGGATATTCCACGGGTCTCCCCAACGTTGATATTCGTTTTGCATTTCCACCACGGTTCTATTGAAGAAATTATTTTCAATATCCAATAGGCGCTCTGGGCGATACGAGGTATTCATTAAATCGGCGAAGCGGTTAATGAAAAAGTTTTTATAGGTGGTATTTTGAATCGATTTCGACCAAACGTTTAAATAGGGATTTCCACCTCCTTGGCCCAGCATATAATTGATGTGGTCAAAGTAACAATCGGTCCATCCGTTTGGATTAAGACTTAATTCTAAATCGATTGTAGCGAATCTCCAGCGGTAGTTGGTGGAATCGGAACGATAGATTTTAATGTTGTTCGACGGCCAATCGACATTGCCTACCCATGATTCAGAAACGATGTAGTCGGTGTAATACTTTAAATCGAAATACTGATCGGCATTGTCCCAATACGAAGCATTGTTGGGGTCAAGTGCGTTGAATTCATTGTATGAATTCCAGAAATTTTCTACGTTTCCATCCACAGCCCGCAATCCACCGCCATACCAATAACTTAGCGACATAATTTCGGTGGTGCTTTTTGTGGCGTTATCAATTTCCTTGAACATCTCTGTATTGAATTTTTCTCGCAGTTCGTACAAGCCGAAGTATTGTCCGTTGATATACACTGACACGGGTCTCCAGGCCGAGTAGTATGCATTGTTTCCGCGGCAGGTGATATCGGTTAAGCAGGCATCTTTGTAGGGAAGAGCTAGGTATTGGTTACTTCCGTTGCGCAAGTAAAAATCACTGTACTTATTTCTATACGGACGATTAGGAATAATCTCATAGTTAATGGGACCATCACCTAGTACGCCATTTCCCATTTCCAAACGGAACGAGTGTTGCGGATTAGAACGACTTCCACCTGCTCCTCCATCCATAATCATCCCCGCGTCGCGGGTGAACATCAATGGGTGACCTGGAATAGAATCGAAATAATCCATATGTGCACTTTTAAGAATGTCGAGATACCAGTTATCGAACATACCTGATGGCCCATATAAATCTTCGTTGGCAATGGCTACCGAAATAATAGGGGTTAAGTGATTGACATTGTACAAATACGAATTCGTTGTGGTCTTACTTGGAATGTAATTATTCTTAAACGCTTTAGCACGAAGCACTCGTGATTGATAAATGGTGATTGGACCGGTATAAACGGGCGATGCTTCCGTTGGCTCGCTTCCATCGACTGTGTAGTGAACCACAGCGGCGGGTGTGTTGGTGTCGTATATGGCCGCATTAATTACGCTGTTATAAACACCTGAATTTTGGTCGATGTATGGCGCACTTAAAACACCAAGAGCTGGGTTAGTAGTATTGCTTGCTTCAGGAGTAGGTGTTGCGAAATTGACGATATTCAAAGAAGCGTCTGGTGAAGAACCCACGCTAGTATTCACAGCAGGAGAATTCACTTGTAGCGCATGCACCAGCGAATTGTTCGTGTTGAAAAGATATACGGTTGTAGAACCATCCGATGCTAAATTGAAATTGGTGTGAAAACGGCTGCCGTTCATATTCAGAAATGCCGAAGTCATATCTGTCACAGCGGTATTATTCATTCTAATTTCTATGTAAGTATAATTTACTGGATCGGTTCCAGCGACAGAAAATGCAAGCGAATTGATTGGGCCGGCAGTAAGTCCTGCAGCAGTTAATTCATTAGCACGAATGAGCATTTGATTTCGAGCGCCCCAATACCAGTTTCCATATGGTGCAGGATAGCTTGTGTTGTTATTTTGAATATTTCCAGTGCCGATGGTAAGGCCATTGAGTTTCATATTCGGACGTTGCATTACCGCTGTTCCAATAGGATTATAGCAAGAGGCATCGCTTCCATCTTGGAATGCGTAGGTGGTAGATGAATAGGTTGTTGCTGTTTGATTGAATATGGAATTTGTAATGTAACCTGTATTGCTGAATGAACACACATTAACAGCGATGTTCGAAACCCCGTCCCACAAGAACGGCGTCTCAAATAAATGGTTATTCCAACCTACATATGGCGTATATAATTCAGTATATACGACGCTGGTGAATGGAGCAGATGCATATCGGTTTTTTTCATCACAAAACACGAGTAAATAGGCATGAGCATCTAAAACAAAGTGAGGAAATACGTATTGTCCTGGTGCATTTATGCTATCTGAAAGTGAGTATCCGAAGAGATCAATAGGTGTATTTCCCATGTTGACGATCTCAATGAAATCATTGGCTTCACCGTCTTCATCTACTACAAGGGAGTAGTTTTTATTCGATCCTTCATTGATGAACAACTGCGCCGAAAGAGAAAAGCTTAGTATAGCTCCGGCAAGAACTAGCGTAAATTTTTTCATGCCCTAATATACTTTCACTTGTGCGTATTCGTTGCTCTTTACTGGACAAAAATTAAAAGTGAATTGATAATACCCAATTTATAAGAGTAAAGGATTCCTTTCCTATATTTGACTTATGCGGCATATATCATTGATTTTCATAGGGCTATTTCTGTTAGCGGGGTGCAAGCCCGAAGAGATTTATGTAGAAGGAAACACACCACCTACCTACACCGATATTCCTACGCTAAGAGTAGAGCAATATGTGAACAGCGTCTTTATTGATATGCTAGGTAGAGCGGCTACAGACGAAGAGCGTGCAGGTTATGTAAGTCAGCTTGAATCTGCCGGAAATTCAATTGCTGCGAGAAAGGCATTTGTTGGTCAATTGCAAAGTAGTTCTGCAGCCTCATCTGAATTTTTTTACAAACTCTATACTGATTTAAAGGGGCGTTATTTGAATTCATCAACCGATGCGAGTATTCAAGAAGAGTTTGCAACACTCGCATACATAGCACACAATGATAGTTTGCAAGGCAATTATTTGATTTCACAGTTGGAATGGGTAGAAGCCAATAAAGTGCTGGCTGTATTGAATATTCCCATCAATATGCGATTGAATGGTTTAGCCTTTAATGAGGCCTGCCGAATCATGATGTTCAATTCTATTTACGACGATTTGAATATGGGGACCTTCAATTTTGTTAACGCTTCGTTTGATCAGAATTTTTTCCGCTATCCCACACAAAGTGAATACAGCAGCGTATACAACGCTATTGAAGTAAATGTTTCAGGGGTGTTCTTCGGACAAACCATTTCAAGTAAACAGGATTACTTAGATGTATTAATTCACTCGAATGAATTTTACGAAGGTGCCATCCGTTGGATGTATCGCAGTTACATGTCGCGCGATGCGTCGGATAATGAAGTCTATACCCAATTAGATATGATGGCGGAAACCAATGGTTATTTGACAATTCAACAAAACATTTTTTCAAGCGATGAATACGCCGGATTTTAAAGAAACAAACCCTACGCATTATGCCAAGCAAGTCGCTTTTACAGCGGTTGTATTGACCTTTCTTGCGTCTTGCCGAAAGCAAGATGTTACGTATGGATTAGACGATTTCCAATTGTATCAAGATTCTTCGGAAAAGGACAAACTGAAATCGAGTGAACAATACATTAAGATATTGTACACGCAGTTGTTTCACACGCCGCCGACGGAAAATTATTTAGCAGAACTTTCCTTGATTTTGACTAGTATTGGCGATCAAGAAATGGCTCGAGAAATAGTAGTGTCTAATTTCTTTAACAACGCATCGGTATCTCTACCAACTGTTCAGGAAATGAACGCAGATATTCCAACCTTTGTGGAAGACACCTATCGGAACTTTTATTTACGAATCCCAAGTGAAGCGGAAAAAGAATGGGTCACTCATTTTATTACTGATCATCCCAACATGACCCCTGAATTGGTGTATTTCGCATTCGCATTATCTAACGAATACTTGCATTACTGATGGCACAAACTCGAAGAGATTTTATTAAAACAACAGGTGTTGCTGCGGCAGGTGCTGCGGTGTTGCCTAGTTTTTTGCCCAGTACTGTATTTGGACAGTCAAGCGATAGAACAGCGCAGCATGTGGTGTTAGTCATGTTTGCAGGTGGGGTTCGTCACCAAGAGTCGATAGACCAACGCTATTTAGCCGATGCTCAGGCTGGACAAACACAAGAAGGAAATCTGATGTACAATATGCTCACTGGTGCAACGCCATCGGGTTCTATTCTGTATGGAACCGGCAGCGGAGGCACCGTAGAGATTCCAAGTATTTTAAGTAATTCACTGCAATCGCAAGGTACCTTGTTCTCGGAAGTGAATGCATTAAGTACAGGACATTACATTGGATTAAATTCTATATTACAAGGAGGCTTGCCAACTTCACAGGGTTTGCGCATGCGACCTATTTCTCCAACCATTTTTGAATACCTGAGAAAACACGGCGGATATAGCGCAACCGATGTGTGGTTTGTTGGAAATACCGTTCAATCCTCTATTCCACTGTTGAATTACAGCGAGCATCCTGACTATGGAATTAAATACGGAGCTAATTTCTTTGCGCCTACCGTTTCGTTTCATCCAACTGCTCAGAATTATTTAGCACACGGAAAGACCTACAACCATGAGACAGAGTGGTCGCCCATGATGGAATTAAAGGCGTTTTTAGACTACAATTTTAGCATGAGTAATTCCATGCTTGAAGCTTTGGGGAATACCGAAGCAGAGAAGGAAGCCATTAAGTTGTTCATGAATGAAATGGTTCTTAAGACAAATACAGGGACACTTGATTTGCCACCCGTGCACGACAATGCAGATACCTATACCATGGGTTATGCGGTTGAAGTGTTGAAGTATTTTCAACCTTCATTTTTATGTGTTAATCTAAATGCCGTGGATGTGGCACACAGCAATTTCACCCAATCATTGCAGGCTTTACACCGCGCAGACCATGCGGTAGGTCATTTGTGGAACGTGATTCAAAACACACCGGGATTAGCTGGAAATACCACTTTGATTTGTATTCCTGAATGCGGACGAAATGACGAACCCAATGCCATTGCCGATGCTAACGGATTCTTGGCTTATGATCACAGTGATTTGAATTCGCGACGTATCTTTTCATTGATGGCAGGACCGAACGTTCCTTCGAATTTGGTTATTGGGAGTGAAGGAAATAGCATTGGACAGGTATCTGATGCCATGATGACTGTGGCTGATATATTAGGGGTTAAACAAGCTGTATTGGATGCAGGAATGGTTGACCCGAACGCTCATTCGTTTTTTGATTTGTTATGAGGAATAAACTTTATAATACGTGGTTAGTCCTACTCGGAATTATGGTCTTTGTGGCTTGTCACAAAGAGTTTACTAATCCCTACGATGGAATAACTCCACCTGCTACGCAAGATAGCATTGCTCCAGATGCCTACCCTTATGGTTCATTCGCTTGGCTGCACGCGAATATTTTTAAAACTACTTGCGCCAACAGCGGATGCCACGACGGAACATTTGAACCTGATTTCCGAACTATTTATTCGTCTTATAACTCGTTGGTATATCGCCCAGTCATTTCCAACGACTTTCAAAATACCTATCAATACCGCGTTTTACCGGGCGACACCGTTCATTCTCTTTTGCACGCCAGGTTGTATCATGAACTTCCCAATTCCTCCGGAATAATGCCATTGGTGGTCGATGCCTCTTCCCAATGGGAAACGCGAATGAATGAATTTAGAAATGCGATTGATGCGTGGATATTAGACGGAGCAAAAGATATGTTTAATCATCCTGCCCCGAATCCGAACGGTAATCAATTGCCCATGGTAGGAGGAATTGCAGCGTTCCCTACTGGAAATACGTCTTCACCTTATACCCGCGATCCGAATTCACCCTTTGGAATTGGCGCTATACAAGTCCCTCAGGGTTCAAGTGATGTGTGGATATTGCCCTACGATGACAACGCTTATTTGACCAATTTCGCTTACATGGGATATGAAATTTCATTGAGTCCAACGAATTTCAATTCCATTCAATCGGGTGTATTTACCGTGCAGAACAATTCCGTTTCTGCCTTGGATTTTGGTAATAATATGAATAGCTATTACTACAAAGCTCCTATTGATTTTAGCGCATATTCGCCCGGACAAACCGTGTATATGCGAGTTCGCATGAACGATGGCATTCAAAACACCGATTCTTATTTGCCCGATACCGATTCGCAGTATTTCTGGTACCTCATCTTCAGTTTTAAAATAGTCTAGTATGAAACGAGTTTTTTATCTGATAGTGGGCATTTCAGTTTCTGTAATGGCTTGCAAAAAGGACGATAAGCCCGAAGCGCCCATTTTAGGTTTGAATTCTATTTCAACCACAGACGTTCAATCATTCAACAACGATGTGGTGGTGCAATTGAGCTACGAAGATTTTCAGGGGGACCTCGGTTATACCGATGCAGACATTCCCACTTTATTTGTGAAAGATGCTAGGTTGTCTGCTGCAGATGGCTATCCTGTTTTTCCTGTAACGCCTGACATGCAAGAATTGCATGTGAAAGGGACCTTCACTGTTCATCTGAATTCCTTGTTTTTGATGGGCACAGATACCCTTGAAACAACAACTTTGGAGTTTACCATAAAAGATAGGGCAGGCCATTCAAGCAATACCGTTACTTCTTCCCCTATACAAATCCATCAGTAATTCATTTGCCTGCGTTGATAAGTTCACGGGCTGACTTTCTTGTGAATCGTTATTCTTTTTTTCTTCGGGAAAAATTTGAATATGTCTGCTTTTGAAATTGTGGGAGGTAATCCGTTAAACGGAACAGTTATTCCTCAGGGTGCTAAGAATGAGGCACTGCAAATTCTTTCTGCCGTTCTGCTTACACCAGAACGCGTTGTTATTAGCAATATTCCTGAAATTGTTGATGTGCTGAAGCTGATTGATTTGCTTGCCGATATGGGAGTGAAGGTTCAGAAGTTGGGTAAAGGTGAATATGCATTTCAAGCAGATGATATCAATCTGGAATTTTTAACCACTGCCGATTACAAGAAAAAGGCTGCCGCCTTGCGAGGAAGTATCATGGTGGTTGGTCCATTATTGGGACGATTCGGTCAAGGATATATCCCTAAACCAGGTGGCGATAAAATTGGAAGACGTCGATTAGATACCCATTTCATTGGATTCCAAAATTTAGGAGCTACGTTTAACTATGATGCTGGCGAACACTTTTATACCGTAACCGCAAAGCGCTTGAAAGGGGCTTACATGTTGTTGGACGAAGCGTCTGTGACGGGTACGGCCAATATCGTTATGGCCGCAGCTTTGGCTGAGGGAACTACTTCTATTTACAACGCGGCTTGCGAACCTTATTTGCAGCAATTGTGTAAAATGATCAATCGTATGGGCGGAAAAATTTCGGGCATTGGTTCGAATTTGCTCATCATTGAAGGAGTTGAGAAATTAGGCGGAACCGAGCATCGTTGTTTACCAGATATGATTGAGATTGGTTCTTTCATTGGAATGGCCGCTATGACCAAAGGTGATTTAACCATTAAAAATGTTAGTTATCCTGATTTGGGCGTTATCCCTGATGTTTTCAGAAGAATGGGTATTCAAATTGACTTGGTGAATGGCGATGATTTGCACATTCCTGCCCAAGATCATTATGAGATAGATACTTTCATTGACGGATCTATTTTAACCATTGCTGATGCGCCGTGGCCAGGGTTTACTCCGGATTTGATTTCTATTGCCTTAGTAACAGCTACTCAAGCAAGAGGATCGGTGCTGATACATCAGAAAATGTTCGAGAGTCGGTTGTTCTTCGTAGATAAATTAATTGATATGGGTGCGCAGATTATTTTGTGTGATCCACACCGTGCTACTGTCATTGGATTAGATAGAAAATCTTCGTTAAAAGGGGTAACGATGTCTTCGCCAGATATTCGTGCTGGGGTGAGTTTGTTAATTGCTGCATTAAGCGCGAAGGGCAAATCAACCATTCAGAATATTGAACAAATTGATCGCGGATACCAAGATATAGAAGCGCGATTACAGGCATTAGGCGCCGATATTAGGCGTGTATAGCATTGTGGCAGGAAGTTTGGCAAGCCCGACTGAAATCGTTATATTTGACTAACAAAGCACCAGCATGAAAAAAATTGCATTCTCTTTATTAGCTCTTTCATTGAGCATCGTATTATTTTCATTTATTCAATCAGAGCCGGTTCAACCTGCTGCTAAGGCAGTTCAAGTGGGATTGAATGTGGGCGACGAAGCACCAGATATCATCATGGGCGGAGTAGATGGAAAGAAAATTAGCTTGTCTTCCCTTCGTGGTAAAATGGTATTAATTGACTTTTGGGCATCTTGGTGCGGACCATGCCGTCGTGAAAATCCGAACGTAGTAGCGGCTTACAACAAATACAGCAAGGCTAAATTCAAGTCAGCGAAAGGCTTCGAAATATTCTCAGTGAGTTTAGATAACAATAAGGAAGCTTGGTTGCAAGCTATTGCTAAAGACGGATTGGTTTGGAAGAACCACGTTTGTGACATGCAAGGTTGGAACAATGCAGCTGCTCAGCGCTACGGAATCAACAGTATTCCAGCAAGTATCTTAATTGATGAAAACGGCATTATCAAAGCGAAAAATCTTCGTGGAGACTTATTGCATATGGAATTAGACAAATACGTCGCTTCCTTCTAAAATAACTGAATAACAAGTATCTTTGCGCCCCGATTCTATCGGGGCGTTTTTGTTTCTGACAAGCTGTCGCATTTTTTCGAAATGGCTTGGCAATTGAAAACCGCCCATCGGAACTTAACATTTTGATTATGAGCGAAGAGAATAAAGAGGAATTGAAGACTGAAAACCACACCGAGAGTGAAAACCTTCAGCACGAGCAAGAAGAGGCTGCCGAATTAGAGTCTGTTGCAGAACAAGCAGCAGAACCCAGTGTAGAAGCGCAAGTGGCAGAATGGAAAGACAAGTATTTACGTCTGTACGCTGATTTCGAAAATTTCCGTCGCCAGCGCAATGCCGAGCGTTTAGAACTACTTGCTAGTGCAGGAAAGGACATGGTAGTGGCCATGCTTCCGATTTTAGACGATTTCGAACGTGCGGTTAAAGCCAATGAAACCAGTGAAGATTTAGCCTTGGTGAAAGAAGGATTCAATCTCATTCACAATAAAATGTTGCGTCAGTTGGAAGCGAAAGGCTTGAAAGCAATTGAAAGCAACGGTTTGCCTTTCGATGTTGATTTTCATGAAGCCGTGACACGCTTTCCGGCACCGGATGAAAGTATGAAAGGCAAAGTGGTTGACACCCTTGAAAAGGGATATTTAATGAATGACAAAGTTATCCGCTACGCCAAAGTAGTGGTAGGAGAATAAGCATATGGCAAAGAGAGATTATTATGATGTTTTGGGTATTTCGCGCAATGCCTCAGATGCCGATATCAAAAAGGCGTATCGCAAATTGGCTATCCAATATCATCCTGATAAAAATCCCGATGACCCTTCGGCAGAAGAAAAATTCAAAGAGGCTGCTGAAGCCTATGAAGTATTGAGCGATGCGCAAAAGCGTTCGCGCTATGACCAGTTCGGACATGCTGGTATGGGCGGAAATGGCGGATTTGGTGGTGGTGGAATGAACATGGACGATATCTTCTCGCAGTTTGGAGATATTTTCGGTGGATTTGGCGGTGGATATAGCAATGGTGGTGGAAGATCACGTCAAACAAAAGGTTCAAACCTGCGCATTCGCGTAAAATTGAACCTCGAAGAAATTGCCTTCGGAACAACCAAGAAAATCAAGGTTTTCAAGATGTCGAACGCCGATGGCGTTACTTACGACACCTGTTCAACTTGCGGAGGAACGGGTCAAATTAGACGCGTACAGCAAACTATTCTAGGGGCTATGCAAACGGCTACCACCTGCCATGTGTGTGGTGGAACTGGCAAACGCATCAAGGATAAACCAAAAGATGCCGATTCAAACGGACAAGTGCGAAAAGAAGAATTGGTGGAAATTAAAATCCCCGCCGGTGTTGGTGAAGGAATGACCTTGAATGTAGCTGGAAAAGGAAATGCTGGTCCTTTCGGTGGTGTGCCAGGCGATTTGTATGTTCAGATTGAGGAAGAAGAACATCCAGACCTAAAACGTGATGGTGTTCACTTGTATTATGATTTATACATCAGTTTTGTTGACGCCGCTATGGGCGCTTCTATTGAAGTCCCGCTAGTAAAAGGTAAAGCGCAAATTAAAATTGATGCAGGAACCCAATCGGGTAAGATTTTGCGATTGAAAGGAAAGGGATTGCCCGATGTGAACGGATACGGACACGGCGATTTGTTGGTGAACATTAACGTATGGACTCCTCAGAAATTAAACAGCGAAGAGAAAGAAATGCTAGAGAAATTACGCAGTTCTGAGAACTTCAAACCCGCACCTTCCTCGAAAGACAAGAGCTTCTTTCAACGCGTAAAAGAAATGTTCCACTAATGACTGAATTGAAGGAAGACTATACCGAGTTTCCCCGTTACTTCCTTCAAATAGCTTATGACGGAACTAACTACCACGGATGGCAACGTCAACCGAATGCTCATTCGGTTCAAGCTGAAGTGGAACATGCCTTGTGTAAAATTCTTCGATTAGAGAAAGTAGTTACTTTAGGTTGTGGACGAACAGACACGGGCGTTCATGCTTCAGAATTCTTCCTTCACTTCGTTCCTGAAATAGCTGAATTAAATGAGGAGGAGGTGTTGTATCGATTGCAACAAATATTACCCAAGGACATTGCAGCCTATAAATTGTTTCAAGTAAATAATCGCGCGCATGCTCGATTCGATGCGGTGGAACGGGCGTATGAATACCGACTTATTCAACAACGCAGTCCGTTTTTGCGTTCGCATGCATTCTACTACCCGTACGAATTAGATTTCAATCTCATGAATGAAGCCGCCGCGAAATTGATAGGTAAGCATGATTTTGCCAGCTTCTGTAAGGCTGGTGGTGGCCAAACCACCACTATTTGCGATTTACGTCGTGCCGAATGGGTGAACCAAGGTGATGTTTGGGTGTTTCATATTGTAGCCGACCGATTTTTGCGCAATATGGTTCGTGCTGTAGTGGGAACCTTATTGGAAGTGGGAAGAGGAAAAATGAGTATGGAAGCCTTCCAAGAAGTAGTAGATTTGAAGACACGCAGTGCAGCAGGAGATAGTGTAAAGCCGGAAGGCCTTTTTTTAACCCGAGTGGTTTATCCACCCGCAACATTCCAAATTTAATATGGCAGAGAAAGCAGCAGGAAAAGCATTTGATTGGAATATCTTTTTGCGTTTATACAAATACAGCAAACCCTATCGTGGAGGTTTCATTCTAACCTTAATTCTTGTGTTGGTATTAGCTGGAATTACCGTTGTACGTCCCGAACAAATGCGTCAAATGCTTGATGTGGCTGTTCCTGGTGGTGATGTGAATGTGATGTTTCAGGTGGCCATGGCCTTTCTTGGTGTATTGGTATTTGAAACGGTGGTTCAATATGTTCAAACCTTGGTGGCGAACAGTGTAGCGCAAAAGGTTACTCTGGATATGCGCGAGAAACTCTTTGCGCAAGTGATTCGTTATAAACTTTCTTATTTCGACAAGACACCGGTTGGACAATTGGTAACGCGTCACATCAGTGATATCGACGGTATAGCAGAAGTGTTTAGTGTAGGACTTTTAGACATTATTCGCGACGTGCTGAAGCTTGTGGTGATTGTTGGATACATGTTTTTCCTCGATTGGAAAATGACCTTGATTGTCATGATTCCGATTCCGATTTTGTTGTGGGCTACTCGTGTTTTCCAGCAAGCGGTGAAGAAGTCGTTTCAAGATGTGCGCAATGAGGTTGCACGTATGAATGTCTTTGTTCAAGAGCATGTGACAGGAATGAACATTGTTCAGTTTTTTAATAGACAATCTTCCGAAGAAAAGAAGTTCGTTGAGATTAATGCCGAACAACGCAAAGCACACATTCGCGGTATTTGGGCCTATTCTGTATTTTTTCCAGTTGTAGAGATTTTATCAGCAATGTCTATTTCGTTGATGCTTTGGTGGGGTGTGCATAGCGGATTAGAGATGGAAACAACACCCGGATTAATCTTGGAATTTTCCATGTTCGTTTCCATGATGTATCGTCCAATTCGACAAATGGCCGATAATTTCAACGTACTTCAAATGGGTGTCGTTAACGCCGAACGCGTGTTTAAATTAATGGATGAAGATCACAGTGAACACAGCGGTGGTGAAGTGGTGTTGCAGGAAGTAAAAGGAGAAATCGCTTTCAGCCATGTGCACTTTCAATATGTAGAGAATCATCCTGTTTTACGCGACTTCAATCTGCATATCGAAGCAGGAAAACGCGCAGCCATTGTGGGTTCTACGGGTTCGGGTAAATCAACCATTATCTCCTTGCTGAATCGATTTTACGAAGTCAATCAAGGGAAAATCACTATCGATGGGGTTTGTGTAAACGAAATCGAAAAAGACCATCTGAGAAAAATGATTGGCGTGGTGTTGCAGGATGTCTTTTTGTTTTCAGATTCGATTCGAAACAATTTGAAATTGTATGATGAATCAATCAGTGACGAACAAATGATTGAAGCCGCTAAAATGGTTGGTGCTCATCAGTTCATAATGGCATTGCCTGGTGGATATGATTTCGATGTAAAAGAGCGCGGAACCTTACTCAGCACAGGGCAACGTCAATTGCTTGCCTTTGTTCGCGTCTTCCTTCAAAATCCTAAAATTGTCATTTTAGACGAAGCCACTTCCAGTGTAGATACTGAAAGCGAACTCTTGATACAACAGGCTACCGAATTGTTGACTAAGAACCGTACTTCCATTGTTATTGCTCATCGGCTTTCAACCATTCAGTCTTCCGATATCATTTTCGTTCTTGAACAAGGCGAAGTCCTTGAACAAGGAAGTCATGCTGAACTCATGGCTAACAGCGGACATTACAGTAAATTAGTGGAACTGCAATACAAAAAATCATGACCCAAGCTCAGCGCATTGTGCAACAGATGATGGCCAAGGACCTATTCAGTCAATGGATGGGGATTGAGGTGGTTCACGTAGAGCCCGGAATTTGCAACTTGCGCATGACGGTGAAGGACGACATGTTAAACGGATTCTCGATTGCTCATGGCGGGCTGGCCTACTCCTTAGCCGATAGTGCGCTGGCCTTTGCCAGTAACGCTCACGGAGCGAAATGCGTGAGTATTGAGACGTCTATTTCACACGTAAAACCAGTTGTTGAAGGCGATGTCTTAACCACTCAGGTGGAAGAGAAAAGTTTAACCAAACGCACAGGCTTGTATTTCATCACTGTTTTGAATCAAAACAACGAAGCGGTGGCCTTTTTTAAAGGCAGTGTTCACCGTTCGGAAAAAAATTGGGAATAGTCTAATGAGGCTAGGAAAACCTTAAATTTGCCCCTATGCAAAATTCTTCAAACGTGGGCAAGGTTTCTTTGCTCTTACAAAAGATTACCGAGTCTGCTACCTTGGCTATGGCTCGTAAGTCTCGTGAATTGTCGGCCGAAGGAAAAGATGTCGTGAATTTGTCGCTTGGTGAACCTGATTTCGATACCCCCGATTTTATTAAAGAAGCTGCGAAAGCGGCGATAGATAAGAATATTACGCATTATCCTCCGGTAAACGGATTCCTTGATGTGCGTCAAGCCATTGCTAAAAAATTCAAACGCGATAACAACCTCGATTATACTGCCGACCAAATAGTGGTAAGCACGGGTGCTAAACAAAGCTTAGCCAATGCCATCATGGCTTTGGTAGATCCGGGCGATGAAGTAATTATGCCTAGTCCATACTGGGTGTCGTATTCAGAGCTAGTAAAAATTGCAGGTGGAAATCCTGTAGAAGTTCCTGCAGGCATCGAGAGTAACTTTAAAATTACACCCGAGGCGTTGGCCAATGCCATGACCGAGCGCACGAAATTGGTGATGTACAGTTCGCCGTGCAATCCTACCGGTTCGGTGTATAGCAAAGAAGAACTAGAAGCAATTAGTCAGGTTATTCTTAGCCGCGAAAACGTGTACGTCATCAGCGATGAGATTTATGAGTTAATCAATTTTTCTGGTAAGACGTATAGCATTGGCGCATTGCCAGGTATGTTAGATCGCACCATTACCGTTAACGGCGTGTCAAAAGCATTCGCTATGACCGGCTGGCGTTTGGGTTACATTGGTGCACCACTTTGGATTGCACAAGCCTGCACAAAGATGCAAGGACAAATCACAAGCGGTGCCAATACCATTGCTCAAATGGCAGCGAAGGCTGCAGTAGAGGCAGACCCGAGTGTGGTGAGTGAGATGATTGAAACTTTCAGAAAAAGACGCGATAGGGTATATGCAGGATTGCAAACCATTCCGGGCATTAAAATCAATCTCCCTGAAGCTGCATTTTATTTTTACATTGACGTTACTTCCTATTTCAACACCACAGATGGCGAATCGGTGATTCGCAATTCAGATGAATTAGCTATGTACCTGTTGAATAAAGTGTATGTAGCCACCGTTGGTGGTGAAGCTTTTGGCGATGCACGTTGTATTCGTATTAGCTATGCCACCTCTGAAGTATTGCTTGATGAAGCCATTAAGCGCATGAAAGAAGCGTTCGCACAATTAAAGCCTGTTCAATAGTGAATTCAAATCAAGTAAACGAGTTTTTCAATCAGCTTTCTTCCAAAACTATTTTGGTTGTTGGTGATGTTATGATTGATGCGTATTTGTGGGGAAAGGTAGAACGCATTTCTCCTGAAGCGCCGGTTCCGGTAGTTCATGTACAGAAAAAAGAAAACCGATTGGGTGGCGCAGCCAATGTGGCTTTGAACATCAATGCCCTTGGCGCGAAAGCGATTATGTGTTCGGTTGTTGGTGATGGAGCGAAAGGAGATATTTTTAGAAAGACGGCAAAGGAATTAGGTTTTTCTACAGAAGGAATCATTGATTCCACCGAACGAATGACGACGGTGAAAACGCGTGTGATAAGCGGCGGACATCACATTGTTCGTATCGACGATGAAATCACTTGGCCCCTTTCGGCCACCGATGAACGCAATTTGTTGGATTGTATTGAACAAATCTTAAAGCGTCAAAAAGTAGATGCGATAGTCTTTGAAGATTACGACAAAGGGGTATTGACTCCACGTGTTATTCAAACAGTAATTGGCTGGGCTCGTGAACATGCTATTCCGGTAACTGTTGATCCTAAGTTGAAGAACTTTTCGAACTACCAGCACTGCACCTTGTTCAAGCCCAACTTGAAAGAGTTGAAGGAAGGATTGAAGCGCGAGTTTAAAGCAACCGATGATGAAGCCATCGTGTCAGCATTGCGTGATTTGCAAGAGACGCTGCACGCCAATTACGTGATGGTCACTCGTTCGGAACACGGTGTTACTACGTTCGACGGTTCTGATTCGGTAACGCATGCCGCACACCAACGAGAAATAGTAGATGTGTCTGGCGCAGGAGATACGGTGATAGCTGTAGCAACCATAGCCTTGTCGGCCAATTGGAGCGTGAGTGATATCGCTTGTATTTCCAATTTAGCAGGCGGATTGGTTTGTGAGAAAGTGGGAGTTGTTCCAGTAGAGTTAGAACGATTAAAACAAGAGGCATTGCAAATTGCCAATCAATGAAATGAGCACAGTTAAACCATACAATCAAGGGGGAAAGAAGGAAGAAGTTGAACAGATGTTCGATCAAATAGCACACAGTTATGATTTTTTAAATCATTTCTTTTCGCTAGGTATTGACATCCTGTGGCGCAAGCGTGCCATTCGTGAATTGAAAAAATACAATCCAAAACGCGTCTTAGACGTGGCTACAGGAACAGGCGATTTCGCTATACAAGCATTCAAATCGAACCTAGGTGCCGAGCGCATCACCGGTGTTGACATCAGCGAAGGCATGTTGGAAGTGGGAAGGAAGAAAATGGTTGAACGCGGATTAGATCAGCAGGTAACCATGACCAAAGCCGATTCAGAAAACCTGCCTTTTGAAAACGAAACGTTCGATGCATACACAGTAGCATTTGGCGTGCGCAATTTTGAGAATTTAGAAAAAGGACTTTCAGAAATGTTGCGTGTGCTGAAGCCCAATGGAGTAGGAGTCGTTCTTGAATTCAGCAAGCCCACCGTATTTCCGGTGAAACAAGTATTTACCTTGTATTTTAAATACATTATGCCTACCGTAGGCAAATGGATTTCGAAAGACAGCAGAGCATACACCTATCTCCCTGAATCGGTTGATGCATTTCCTTCGGGAAAAAATTTCATCGCCATCATGGATAAGCTCGGGTATAAACGTACCCGTCGAATAGCGCTGAGCGGTGGTATTGCAAGCATATATATTGGCGAAAAGTGAAAGCAGAATTTACTCCTTCCGAAATTAAAGGTGTTGTAACTGCGCCTGCTTCGAAGAGTATTGCCCAGCGTTATGTAGCGGCCGCACTCATGGCCCCCGGTGAATCAACCATTCGCCAGTATCCCAATTCAGAAGATCCGTTTCATGCCAGAAAGTTGATTGAATCTTTAGGCGCAACGGTTAGCGTTAGCAAAAATTTACTCAGTGTAAAAGGTGGTTATCCGGCCTATGAAATTCATGGCATTCGCAAACCCAGCGATCAATTGTTCGCAGGGGAGTCTGGATTTGCTGCACGACTTTTCGCCCCTATCATTGCATTAAGCGGTGGTGAGAAAACATTGAACGGTAAGGGAACCTTACTTAACCGTCCCGTTACTGAATTTGATTCCTACCTGTCGCCCTTTGGTGTGCAAGTAGAAATGACTGACGGAAAATTACCTGTCGTGCTAAAGGGTCAACTGCACGCGGGCGAAGCAGAACTATCTGCAGCGCATTCATCTCAATTTTTATCGGGTATGCTCATGGCATTGCCTCGATGTACGGGCGATTCAAAAATTACAGTCACCGATTTAACCAGCAGACCCTACATTGACTTGACCATTGCTGTAATGAAAAGCTTTGGTGTAAATGTGAAGGAAGAAGGAAATAGTTTTATTATTCGTGGCTCGCAGCGTTACAAACCACAAGACGTAACGGTTGACGGAGATTGGAGTGGTGCGGTGCCGTTGTTAATTATTGGTGCTTTATGCGCCGAAGAAGGATTGTTGGTGAAGGGAATCAATACCCGATTGCCGCAAGCCGATCAGGCTATTTTAGATGTGTTCAAATTGGCTGAAATCGATTTCACCCAAAACGAACACAGTGTTAAAGTTTTCGCATCGCAAGTTCAAGCCTTTGAATTTGATGCAACGCATTGTCCGGATTTATTCCCCTGTATCGCTGCGTTGGCCTCATTCGGAAACGGAGTTTCTACCTTGAAGGGTGCGAAGCGCTTGGTGACTAAAGAATCGAATCGAGCCAGTGCCATTGTTGAAGAATTTGCCAAATCAGGTATTCGCGTGGTGGTGCGCGGCGACGATATGATTATTTATCCCGGTCACGCCCGTCCGGCCCTGTGGAATTCTCATCGCGACCATCGCATGGTTATGGCAGCGGGTATTTTTGGAGTTGCTGGCGCGAAAACCACAGTACAGAATTCTGAGGCGATTGGAAAATCGTATCCCGATTTTTTTGTCGACTTGCAATCAATAGGAGCTCGTATTAAACACTAAATAAAAGAGGCGTATATTCGTCGCATAATTCAACCTATGAAATTTACTGCTCAGCAAATTGCAGGAATGCTAAATGGAAGCATTGAAGGTAATGATACAGTTGAAGTTTCGGCATTGTCGAAAATTGAAGAGGGAAAGCCAGGAACGTTGACCTTTCTATCGAATCCAAAATATACCCAATACATTTATTCTACACAGGCCAGCATTGCTATTGTTTCGAAGGCTTTTGAAGCAGAGCAGGCCTTGCCTAGTACCTTGACTCTTGTTCGTGTCGATGATCCGTATGCCTGTTTCGCGAAGCTGTTAGAGGCCTATGACCAATTGCGCAAACCACAGCCAGGTATTCATGCCTCAGCTCAAATTGATGCAAGTGCAGAAGTTCCGTCCAATGCACACATTGGTGCAGGAGCCGTTATTAGCGCAGGCGTAAAATTGGGAGAGAACGTCATTGTTTCAGCTCAAGTGTTCATAGGTGAAGGTGTGCGTATTGGCTCGAATACGTATTTGCATCCAGGGGTTAAAATTTATCGCGATTGCGTTATTGGTGACCAATGCACCCTGCATGCAGGAGTGGTGATTGGTGCCGACGGATTTGGCTTCGCGCCGCAAGCCGACAATCAATATTCTAAAGTTCCGCAAATTGGAAATGTGGTCATTGAAGACCGCGTGGAAATTGGCGCCAACACCTCTATTGACCGAGCAACCTTGGGTTCTACGTTTATTCGTCGCGGCGTGAAATTAGACAACCTTATTCAAGTTGGACATAACGTTGAAATTGGCGAGAACACCGTTATTGCGGCACAGACAGGTATTGCCGGAAGTTCTAAAATCGGTGCCAATTGTATGATAGGCGGACAAGTGGGAATTGCTGGCCATATCAGCATTGCCAACGGTTGCAAGATTGCTGCGCAAAGTGGTATCAGTGCATCTATGCTTAAAGAGGGCACTGTTGTTCAAGGATCGCCTGCCTTAGAAATTATGGATTTCAAAAAGGCCTATATCGTTTATCGCCGTTTGCCTGAATGGGCTGCGCGCATTGAAGCACTTGAGAAATCAAGTAAGAATTAATCGCATGCTTGTAGCACCTTACTTGCGTCATTTGCTTGTTGCGAAAGGCCCTCACGGTGTTCATTCTCCTTTTGTTTATCAATTAATCACGCAGGTCCTTCACAAGAATCAGCACCGTCTCATTTGGCAGCGCATTGAAAACGAACGTCGGGCTTATTTAGCGAACGAAACTGTTTACACCGCAGAAGATTTTGGGGCGGGAAGTAAAGGCATGGGAAACCTGCGAACCGTTGCGCGCTCTGTCGCAGCTGGCGCCATGTCGAAACGCAAAGGACAAGCCCTTCACTTGCTTATTGAACATCTGCAACCTACAGGACTACTGGAAATTGGGACTCAGTTCGGGATAGGAACATTGTACATGGCTTCAGCCATGAAAGAAGGAACGATGACCCTAACCTTAGAAGGCGATTCGACCCACGTAGCCTATGCCCGTGAATTATTTGCTCGTTTCCCTTTTTCCATTGAATTGCAGGCAGGCACATTCGAAGAAACGCTTGTCCGCGGGATTTCCAACTACAATCAATTAAATACGGTTTACCTTGACGGCAATCACACCGAGGAGGCTACGCTGCGTTACATGGAAATCTTGCTGCAATATCAGCAGATACATGTGATTATTCTCGATGATATTTATTGGAGCCCCGGAATGAAGCGGGCTTGGGAGCGCATTTGTGCCGATGAGCGCATTCGTTTGAGTCTTGATTTTTATTGGTTCGGGGTGGTGTTTTTAGACGGCCGCCTGACGAAGGAGCACTTCCAACTTTACCTTCCACGTTAATCTTGTCGTTTCATTGTAGGGTCTTGTCAGTATTAGCTGACATATTTGTCACGTTTTTAACCAAAAGCCTCGGTGGCACTAAGGTTGAAATCGCGGAGGAAACTTAGAAAAACAAAGTTATGAGTAAGATAATAGGCATTGACCTCGGTACCACCAACTCGTGTGTATCGGTTATGGAAGGAAACGAGCCCGTGGTAATCGCGAACAGCGAAGGAAAGCGTACCACGCCTTCTATTGTAGCCTTCGTAGAAGGTGGCGAACGTAAAGTGGGTGATCCTGCAAAGCGTCAAGCCATTACCAATCCAACCAAAACCATTTACAGTATCAAGCGTTTCATGGGAAGCAGCTTTACTGAATCGGAACGCGAAGCGACTCGTGTACCGTACAATGTGGTGAAGGGCGATAACAACACCCCACGTGTGTCTATCGACGACCGCATGTACACGCCACAAGAAATTTCAGCGATGATTCTTCAAAAGATGAAGAAAACGGCTGAAGATTATTTGGGACAAGAAGTAACGGAAGCAGTAATTACTGTTCCAGCGTATTTCAACGATGCGCAACGTCAAGCTACAAAAGAAGCTGGAGAGATTGCAGGTTTATCGGTTAAACGTATCATTAACGAGCCTACAGCGGCAGCGTTGGCTTACGGTCTTGACAAGAAATCGCAAGACATGAAGATTGTGGTGTTTGACTGTGGTGGTGGAACACACGACGTATCGGTTTTAGAATTAGGAGATGGCGTATTTGAAGTGCTTTCTACCGATGGAGATACACACTTGGGTGGAGATGATTTCGACCAAGTTATTATTGACTGGTTGGTTCAAGAATTCAAAAACGAAAATGGCAACATTGATCTTACGAAAGATCCAATGGCATTGCAACGATTGAAAGAGGCGGCAGAGAAAGCGAAGATTGAATTATCAAGCTCGACTAGCACTGAAATCAACTTGCCTTACATCATGCCAGTTGATGGAATTCCAAAACACTTAGTAAAAACGTTATCACGTTCGAAATTCGAACAATTAGCTGATTCATTGATTCAGCGCACCATTGCGCCATGTCAAAGTGCATTGAAAAATGCAGGATTGAGTGTGAACGATATCAATGAAATCATTTTAGTAGGAGGTTCTACACGTATCCCTTCTATTCAAGATGCGGTGAAGAAATTCTTCGGAAAAGAGCCAAGCAAAGGTGTTAACCCAGACGAAGTAGTAGCTATTGGAGCGGCCATTCAAGGAGGTGTATTAACAGGTGAAGTGAAAGATGTGTTGTTGTTAGACGTTACTCCACTTTCATTGGGAATTGAAACCATGGGTGGTGTATTCACGAAGTTGATTGATGCGAATACTACTATTCCAACTAAGAAGTCGGAAGTGTTCTCAACAGCGAGCGACAACCAACCAAGCGTAGAAATCCACGTATTACAAGGTGAGCGCGCTATGGCGAAGGATAACCGTACCATTGGACGATTCCACTTAGACGGGCTTCCACCAGCACCACGTGGTGTTCCACAAATCGAAGTAATTTTCGATATTGACGCGAACGGTATCATTAACGTTTCTGCAAAAGACAAGGCGACCAACAAAATTCAAAGTATTCGCATTGAAGCTTCAAGTGGCTTAAGCAAAGAAGAGATTGAGAAGATGAAGAAGGAAGCGGAAATGAATGCAGATACAGACCGCAAAGCGAAAGAGGAAGCAGATTTAGTGAACCAAGCAGATAGCTTAATCTTCCAAGTTGAGAAGCAGTTGAAAGAATTTGGCGACAAATTACCAGCTGATAAGAAAACAGAGATTGAAGCATCGTTGGAAGAACTGAAGAAGGCGCATGCCGAGAAGAATCTTGATGCTATTAAAGCTTCTATGGATAAGTTGAACACGACATTCCAAGCGGCAAGTGCTGATATGTACAACAATGCTGGAGGTCAAGCTGAAGACGGAGCGCAACAAAACGCACAGGACGGAGAAGTAACCGATGTCGACTTTGAAGAAGTAAAAGACGACAAGAAGTAAGTAATAATTAGTTTGAAAAAAGGGGAGCAATTTGCTCCCCTTTTTTATTTCCGTTTACCTAACCAAAGCTTGAACAGCGGATGGCTGGTGGTTTTGAATTCTATTTTACTTCGCTTGATTGTGGTGTATTCTGGTTGGAAATACAAGGTCGTTTCAAACGGGACACTGTTTCGTATAAAACGAACATGAGCCTCGGTGCGATCTTCCAGTAGGAAAGGCGCGTTCTTTTCTACACCAATTCCATCGATCTCTATGATTTCATCGCCATACCACAATCCGGCCTTGTCTGCGGCTGATTCTGGAGCGACTAAATTTACTTTTGTTTTTACTCCACCTGGCTCTACCCCAAAACCGAATAATCGTTCGGTGGAAATTGGTGATTCTTCCCAAGTGAGTTCGACACCAATTTTTTCGAATGATTCGCGAAGGACTTCTGAAAAATCGAAAGGTGATTCTGCCATGGTAGCACGAATGTAGTTCGCGTTAGCCAGTCCGAAACTGCTTAAGGTATTCCAGTAATCATCGGCTGTATAGCCCACTTTCGTTTTTCCTTTTGTTTCGTAGAGATGGTGCATGACATCGTCGAGCGAATGTTTTCCTTCGCTTTGAATAATGAGTTGAATATCTAAATAAACTGAAAGCAGAGCGCCTTCGTTATAGATGCTAACTTTTCTCCACGGGGTGCCTGGTGTGTAGCCGTCTAACCATGTATCCACACTCGAGTCGGCGACAGAGTAGGAGAATCGTCCGAAGTTTTTATGGTGGTTATTTAACCATTGTTCCAAACTAGTTTTCCAAAGCTCTAAATTCCAGACACCGCTTCGTACGAGGCATAGATCGCCGTAGTAGGTGGTTACCCCTTCAGCCACATACCCCAGTTGCGAGTAATTTTCGCGGGTGAAATCGTAGGGCATCATGTCGGCAGGACGAAGTGTTTTTACATTCCACGTATGGAATAATTCGTGGCTGCAAATGGCTAGCAGTTCGTTGTATTTTTCTTCCTTATCGAAGCTGTCGCCAGGACCCATTACAATAACAGTAGAGGTGGTGTGCTCCACTCCGTGATGCATAAAGTACGGCGTGAAGTGCAAGAGATAGAGGTAGGTTCTATTATCTTGATTGGCGTTTGGGAAGATGAGTTCTGGGAAATCGCCGAAGATAGCGACTTGTAATTCGGTGTATTTTTTTACATCGTTCCAGAATCGTTCACGATCTAAGGCTGCATTGCCGAAGATGTGCGCTTCGAAGGTGCAACCGAGGAATTTTTCTTTGAGTATCTCTCGTTTGTAGGAAGCAACGAATGGTGAATCGGCTAATTCATCGAACGATTGGGCATGCATAATGCCGTTCTCTACGGGCAGTCCGCTTGACAAAAAAGTGTAAGGTTCCTCGATATGAATTTCGTAGGCTTCGTTCGCTTGGCCGGGAATAAACGGAATGCAATTGACCGGATTCACATACAGCATTTGACTGTTTACGTAGGTACTACCTGCGTTAAGTTCAGCGGCGTTGTAATTGAATTCGAAGATGAGTTCTTCTGCTTTGTTGTTATGAATTTGCCATTGGTCTTTGGCAATTTTGTTCCATCGCAATGGGTCGCCTTGGGCGTTTGAGCAACGTATGTGTGATACGTTTTTAGCAAAGTTCCCAATTTCGTATCGGCCTGGTCGCCACGAAGCCAGCTGAATGCATTGTTCGCTTTGAGTGGCTTGAAATTTCATTCGCACGTGCACCAGTTTTCGGTGTAATCCAGAAACGGTCAAGAGTATTTGAATCATTTACTTTTTGGCTCGAGGAAAGGAAGAATCGGATTGCCAATGCATGCACTTGGGTAGGCGATACGCAGGTAACTGCAAATGGTTGGTGCAATGTCTGTAATGGCGTGCGGTTCGAAGGTCGTTTGTGCGTTCACATTTTTTCCAAACATAATGAAGGGCACTTGCGAATCGTAAGCGAATGGCGAGCCGTGGGTAGTTCCTTGGTTGCTGTATTCGATGTAATCGGGCTTAAGAATATATATCACATCGCCTGAAGCAGCGCTGTATCCAAGAGCGACTTTCTTCGCAAAGAAGTCAGACTGATTCCCTTTTGCCAAGGCAGTTGCGGTGTAAGCTTGAAACACATTTTCTTGATCAACGGCCCATTGTGCTAATTTTTCTTGCACATCGAAGAGGCTTATTTTCTTCTCCCGAATGAGCGCTCGGTTTAGGAAAATATTTTGGTTCATCTCGTTCAGAATCCAGTTTCCTTCGCCATATAAACTCACCAAATAGGTTTCGGCAGCGGCTTCGAAGGTGTCGCTATTCCAATATCCCGCCGAGCCATGTTGTTTAATCATGTAGTTGGGGGTGGGGGTTCCGCCGTGGTCGGCACTTAGAAAGAGCAGGTAGTTATTTTTTCCAAAGCGTTTATCTAATTCATTCAAAAGACGTTCAATTTCTAAATCGAGACGCAAATAAACATCTTGCAATTCTTTACTGTGTGTGCCAAATTGGTGTCCAACGTAATCGGTAGCAGAGAAGCTAAGGCAAAGCATGTCGGTTACGGAACCTTTTCCTAATGATTCAAATTCAATAGCTGCTAACGCGAAATCCAACGTCAAGGTGTTCCCTTGTGGTGTGGCTTTCAGCAGTTCGTATTCCATGTTCATTTTACGAAGTGAATCGAGGCGATACGGGAACGTAGGTCGAATTAATCCCTTGAAAGGAATTTCGTAGGCATTGTTATCGTCTATGCTTTCGGTGTAATTCTCGATGGGTTTTAGCAGATTCCAGGTCTGCTTGAGGTAAGTGTTTGGAAGTCCTTTTCCATTGAATTCTTTCACCCAGGTTGGAAGTTGATCCATGTACCACGTTGAAGATCCCCATACGCCTTCGGTGCCTCCCATAAACCAATAAGCAGCGTTGGCGGTGCGTCCGGCGGGTAGAATAGAACCGCGGTCTTTTAGTGAAACACCAATCACTTTAGCGCGATTGGCAGTTGCTATTTTTAATTCATCGCCAATGGTGGTGGCTATTAGGTAGTGCGGCGACATTTTACCCATAGCGGAATTGGTTCCAACGCCGTTTACGGTAGAGTCTGCTGCGCAGTAGGTGAGTTTACCGGTAGCTTTTACATACCAATCGTTTGCCACAATGCCGTTGTAGGCAGGTGTTGATCCGGTGTAGATGGCAGCGTGTCCTGGGCCCGTGTAGGTGGGCATATAGTTGTATTGCACATTGCGTGCGTAGGCTCCTTCTCGCACCAGACGTTTGAATCCGCCTTCTGAGAAATCGTTCCAGAAGCGATCGATGTAATCGTTACGCATTTGGTCAACGACTACTCCGACTACAATTTTCGGAAGTGATTTATCGGAAAGGGAAAGCGGTTGTTTGGGCTTTTGAGCCAGGGAAGAGAGAGAAAGAAGGGTAAAAGCGAAAAGGCAAAAAGTTCTCATGAGGCAAAGGTAGTTAATCTTGCTGAGCGTGGGCTTGCAGGTAGAATGGCAGACGTTCGTTGAGCAGCTCGATCAGTCGTTCTTCCAAGGGCTGGGCATTTAACAGTGGTCGATTAACTGTTTCGTTGTTTTTCGACAGTCGTTCTACGATGGTATGAATGGGAGTGTTGAGGAAAATGCAGTGGGCGTGTGCCTTTGCGAAATCTACTTTTTCTTGGGTCGTGAAGAATCCGCCACCAGCGGCTACAATGGCGTTTTGGTTTGAAGTTAGTAGCTGTTTAACTGTTTTGAATTCTTCTGTGCGAAAGGCTTCCCATCCGAATTGATCTACGAATTGTGGGATGGAGCAGCGGAATGCTTGTTCAATGAGTGTATCAACATCGAAGAACGGACGATTTTGTTCATCGGCCCATTGTTTACCCAGGGTCGATTTCCCTGAACCCGGCAATCCAACGAGGAGGGTGTTCATGGGGCGAATTTACTAGATTCGAAGGATAATAGTCGCGGAGCGACTGAGAAAAGATAATAGTCGCTACGCTCCTGATAAAGGATAAAAAATAAAGGATAAAGAATAATCGCCGTAGGCTTTCGTTGCTCCGCAACTTTCGCCTCTGGCCTTCTTTGCGCAGCAATCGCATAGCCATATGCCTTCTTTGCGAAGCAATCGCCCTTCGGGCATATGTGACTCTCCTCACAGCACTTGCTTTTTTAACACTATAACTTTGTCGAAAATTCTAAAACAAATGGACGTATTAAAAGCTTTAAAAAACGGAGAAGCAACGATCGTTGATGTGCGCACTCCTGCAGAGTTTAGCGGTGGACACGTAGCTGGTTCAGTGAATATTCCCCTTAATGAAGTGTCGGCGCGCGTCGATGAATTCAAATCAATGAAAAAACCCCTCGTGCTTTGTTGCGCTAGCGGCGGACGCAGCGGTCAAGCTACCTATTTCCTTCAACAACACGGTATAGACCATGTCTATAATGGGGGAGGATGGATCGATGTTAATTCATTAGTATAATACCATGGGACTATTTTCATTCCTAAAAGGAAAACCAAAAACCGATTTGGTCGAACTCATCCGCAACGGTGCTAAACTAGTCGATGTGCGTTCAAAAGGCGAATTCGCTCAAGATCACGCTAAAGGCACGTCAAATGTTCCACTCGATACCATCGCTGCTAAAGCAAAAGCATGGAAAAAAGACGAAGCCATCATCCTATGCTGCCGTAGCGGTATGCGCAGTGGTGCTGCCACTTCGCAACTCAAATCAATGGGATTCACCAACGTGCATAACGCAGGTAGTTACCAAAAAATGCAAGCATTAATCAATCAAAAATAAGTGTCATGAAAGCAAGCTTTCAAGAAATCATCAATAGTGACACACCCGTACTTATCGATTTTTTCGCCACCTGGTGCGGTCCGTGTCAATACCAAGCTCCAATTTTGGAAGATTTGGCCGAGGCCATGGGTGAAGAAGCACGCATCATTAAAATTGATGTCGATCGCAACCCACAAGTAGCCGCTCAATACGGCGTTCGCTCCGTGCCGACACTTATGATTTTCAAAAACGGAGAAGTAAAATGGCGTGAAGCCGGTGTGAAAGAAAAAGAACAACTAATCCAACTTCTACGCTCAGCGTAAGAAGTAATTTTCATCAGTTTTATTTAGGAGAAAGAGGGGACGGATTAAAAGAGTTAAGCTACTTGCTTAGCTCTTTTCTTTTCTGCATGAGCCACTGCTGCCTCACGCACCCATTGTCCTTCGTTCCAAGCTTTATTGCGCGCTTCTAAACGCTCTTTGTTACACGGACCATTGCCCTTCACAACCTCATTGAACTCAGTCCAGTCAATTTCACCAATGTCATAATGCTTACGTTCCTCATTCCATTTTAAATCTTTATCAGGAATAGTCAAGCCTAAGAATTCAGCCTGCGGAACGGTCATATCTACAAAGCGCTGACGTAATTCGTCGTTCGACTGGCGCTTAATTTTCCAAATCATATTTTGCGATGAATGCGCAGAGTCTTTGTCAGACGGACCAAACATCATCAACGATGGCCACCACCAACGGTTAAACGCATCTTGCATCATTTGCTTTTGCTCTTGCGTACCGCGTGACAACGCCAACATAATTTCATATCCTTGACGCTGATGGAAACTTTCCTCTTTGCAAATGCGAATCATTGCTCTGCTGTAAGGCCCATAACTGGTGCGTTGCAATGCCACTTGGTTTACAATAGCCGCACCGTCAACCAACCATCCAATGGCTCCTATGTCTGCCCAAGACAAAGTAGGATAATTGAAAATGGAAGAATATTTCGCTTTGCCCGATAATAATTCCTCAGTCAAGGTATCACGGTCAACTCCTAAGGTTTCAGCTGCACTGTACAAGTACAATCCATGTCCGCCTTCGTCTTGAACTTTTGCCAACAAAATAGCCTTTCTACGAAGCGATGGGGCACGGGTAATCCAATTACCCTCTGGAAGCATTCCCACAATTTCGCTGTGCGCGTGCTGCGCAATCTGACGAATCAAGGTCTTGCGGTAGCCTTCTGGCATCCAATCTTTCGCTTCAATTTTATTTTCAGCATCAACGTATTGCTGAAAGTTTTTTAGGGCTGTTTCCATATCCATATTCCAAAAATAACCAAGGTTGTCTTTAAACAAACAAACATCAATCACTTCTTAAAGTTTTTTCTAACCTTGACCTTCACTTATTTTTGTCCATTATCGTATTTATGAGACCTACTTTTAACACCCTAACTGTTGCCGACGTACGTCGCGAAACAGCCGATTGCGTTTCGATTGCTTTCCACGTTCCTGCCGAATTGCAGGAAAAATATGCTTTTAAAGCCGGACAATACCTCACCCTTCGCGCTACCGTGAATGGGGCAGATATTCGCCGTTCGTATTCCATTTGTAGCGGTGCCAATGATGGTGAATTGCGCGTAGCAGTCAAGCGTGTTGAACAAGGTCAATTTTCTTCTTGGGCTACCAGTGAAGTGAAGGCGGGGATGGAAATGCAAGTCATGACGCCAACCGGTAATTTCACACCTCATAAGACCGAAGGCAAAACACACATCGTGCTTTACGCCGCCGGTAGCGGTATTACGCCCATGCTTTCCATTGCCAGAACCATGCTTTCAACCAATCCGGAAGCAGAGGTAAGTTTGGTTTATGGCAATCGTCACTTCAACGGAATCATCTTCCGCGATGTGATTGAAGATATGAAAGACAGTTACCTCGGACGCTTCCGTGTGTTCCATGTCCTAAGTGGTGAACCCAATGATATTGCTCTTTTTTACGGGCGCATTACAGCCGAAAAATTAGTTGGATTCTCAGAACGATTCATTCCTGTGGAAAGCGTGAACGAAGTCTTCGTTTGCGGACCAAGCGAAATGATTCGTGCAGTTAAAGATTTTTATGCGTCGAAGGGAATGGCAGAAGAGAATGTTCACTTTGAACTTTTCGTTACTCCCGGACAAGAAGCTCCGATTGCTGATGCTAAACCTAAAGCCGTGGTTGAAGCCACTGGCATGGCTGACGTTACCGTTATCTACGACGGAAACTACACCAATTTCAAAATGCCAAAGTCGGGCGAAGTCATCTTAGATGCAGCACAACGTGCAGGATTAGACATACCTTATTCTTGTAAAGGTGGAATGTGTTGTACCTGTCGTGCACACGTTCAGGAAGGTGAAGTGAATATGAAATTGAACTACGCGCTAGAACCCGGTGAAGTGGAAGGTGGATTCGTACTTACCTGCCAGTCGACTCCGGTGACAGATAAAGTAATTATCGATTTCGATAAGGTTTAATGGCCATCGTCGCAGGCACAGGGCGGCGGAAAATAGATCTTCGTTTTTTTCGGATCAAACATCACAGCAATGCGGTCTTGTGTGCCGTAACTCATTTGGTTGTGCATGAAATCGAGAATAGTCAGATTCTTCAATGAACCCAGCGCGTTGGGATAATAATCTATCGGATTGTCCCACAGCGCAAGTACTTCCAACTTCGAAAGTTTTTCAATATCGTCAGGAATTACAACAATGTAATTATCGCCCAATTGCAAGTTCTTCAAATGCTTCATTTGCAAGAGGGCAGGAGTTATGCTGTCAATGCGATTTTCGTTGATAGAAAGGCTTTGCAAATAGGGTAATTCGGTAATGCGATCGGTTATCTCGGTGATGCGATTGCGATCGAGAACCAGCTCATTTAAATTCGAAAGCTTAAACACTTCGGCCGGAATCTCTGTTAGTTTTTTGTGCTTCAAATGCAAGCGATAGACCTTCGCCGGATTTTTCAAAGCCAGTGAAAGGTCGGTGTAAATTTTACACGTATCTAGTTGTTCAAAGGTGATTAACTGTCCGAATGAGGCCATAGGCGCGGCCATCATTAAGACTGCGAGCAGTACAATATAATTAGTTACTGGCTTCTTGAACATCACGGGCAATTTGTTCTTTTAACGCATCAAAGGATTCAAACTTGTGTTCGTTGCGAATTTTCTTCAAAAATTTCACATCAATTTCTTTACCGTAAATGTCTTGGTCAAATTCAATGATGTGAACTTCAAGGCTGCGCACCGCTTCTTGGCTAACTGTAGGTCGCACCCCAATGTTCATCGCGCCTTTGTATTCCTTTCCTTCCACGCAAACACGTACTTGATAGACTCCGTTCGAGGGAATAAGTTTCAGTGGGTCTGAAATTTTTATGTTAGCGGTTGGAAATCCTATAGTACGTCCTTTCTGCTCGCCGGTCACGACTTCTCCGTGTAAACCATACGAACCTCCCAAAGCCGAGTTCGCGTAAGCAAAATCACCTTCTTGAATAGCGTTTCTAATTTTGGTCGAAGAAATCTCACTTTCATCAATCAGTTTCGCAGGAATTTCTTCCACCTCGAATTGAAAGGTGTCTGCTAGTTCCAACAAGGTGTTGTAATTGCCTTCTCGTCCTCTTCCGAAGCGATGATCGTAACCTATAACAACCGTATGAGCATGTATTCCAACCACCAATAAATCTCTTACGTATTCGAACGCAGATTTTCTTGCGAATTCTAACGTGAATGGAAATTCAATGAGGTGGTCAATGCCACACTCGGCCATGAGTTTACGTTTTTCTTTCGTGTCGGAAAGAAGGGTTATTCCGTGATCTTCTGGAAAGAGGACGGTGCGCGGATGTGGGGTGAAAGTCAATACAACTGATTCTCCGTTTTTCTCACGTGCCAATTCAGTAATTCTGTTTAGAATAGACCGATGTCCCATGTGCACGCCATCGAAGGTGCCAATGGTGACAATTGGATTTTTTACGTGTTGAAAGGCAGAGAAATCGCTGTGTACTTGCACGACTTATTTCTTGAAAGAAGGTGAAACGGAAAGCTCTTTCGTTTCCTTGTTTACAATGTAAAATCCTTCGCCTGATTTGTCTCCTAATTTCTTGGCAGCAACCATGTTCACCAACAGCGGACAAGGGGCGTATTTCGGATTGCCAAAGCCTTCGTGCATCACGCGCAGAATAGCTAAGCAAACATCCAATCCAATAAAATCGGCTAAGCGTAGAGGACCCATCGGATGCCCCATTCCTAATTTCATTACGGTATCAATTTCTTCCACTCCGGCTACTCCTTCGTACAAGGTGTAGATGGCCTCGTTGATCATAGGCATTAAAATGCGGTTAGCTACGAAGCCCGGATAATCGTTCACTTCTACAGGAACCTTACCTAGGTTTTTCGACATGGCGAAAACGGCATCGTTCACTTCATTCGAAGTGTTGTATCCGCGAATAACTTCAACCAATTTCATAACAGGAACTGGATTCATGAAGTGCATACCAATGACTTTATCAGGACGGTTAGTCACCGCAGCAATTTTGGTGATGCTGATCGAAGATGTATTCGAAGCCAAGATGCAATGCGCAGGAGCGTGTGCATCTAGCGTTTGAAAGATTTTTAATTTAAGGTCAACATTTTCAGTTGCAGCTTCAACGATAAGATCGCAATCACCGATGCTATTTTCAATGTTGTTGTGTGTGGTAAGATTAGCCAAGGTAGAAGCTTTCACTTCTTCGGTAATACTTCCTTTTGAAACTTGTCTATCGAGATTTTTAGCAATAGTTGCTAATGCTTTTTCTAATTGTGCCGCGTTCAGGTCAATTAATTTAACGCTGTATCCGGTCTGAGCAAACACGTGAGCAATACCGTTACCCATGGTTCCTGCCCCAATAACTGCAATGTTTTTCATTCTGAAATTGTTTGGGCAAATATACTTTAACTGCGTGGCTTTACGGTTGAAATTCTCGGAACCGCTTCCTTGCTTCTAGTACATACAAACTACCCGGAAAATCGGTTAAGATTTTATCATACAACTTATGAGCTTCCTGCGCATTCTGCTTGTATTTATCCTGAATTTCCGCCATGCGGAAAAGGGCATCGTCGGCATAGATTCCCATGAAGTGAATTTCAACCAATTCGTTGTAACACGCATAGGCAGAGTCTATTTGGTGAATGCGTTCAAAAATCTGCGCTTTTTCAAACAAGATGTCATCGGTTAGCGAGTGATTGGGAAATGCTTTGGTAATGCTATCTAGGGTTGCCAGGCACTCGGTGTATTTGTTTTGGTATAACAACAAATCGGCCCGCGCAAATTGTTGCATGGGCAGGGCCGTAGTATCTAGATTGAAATTGTCAGTAATGATCAACGAAAGATGAAGAGCATCGTTTGAAATGAGTTTCGATGTGGAAGCTTTTAACACATCCAATTGTCCCTGTGCCCAATCGAAATCGCCCGTGTAAAAAGAGATTTTAGCATTTCGGAATTTCGCTTCGTGCCCAATAACATCATCGCGAAAATCCAATTCAATTTGCGAGAAGAGTAGAGAAGCGTCCCACACATTTCCTTGGAACAAATACACATCGCCCAATTCCAATTTTATTTCTGCTTTCGTTTTGTTCGGCAACCCAGGCATGGCTACGGCTTGCTCTAATAGGGTCTGTGCACCCTTGGTGTCGTTTAAATAAAACGCCTTCAGATGCGACCAATCGCGCTTCAGTAAGGCCATTTCGTTGGTCTGCAAATTCAGTTTATTAATCTCTGTGTATTCGCGATCGAGTTGCTGGTAAGATTCGTTGGTAGAGTTTGGATTCTCTTTAATCAGCGCTCCCATGGCCTGTAAATTCTTCAAACAAGCCTGAGAATAATACACCGAATTGGTGCCTTTCGCCATCACCGCAGAAAAGCACTTTTGGGCAACATCGTACTGCTTGTTATTCATAGCCAGCGTACCCAAATTGATGAGGCGATTTCCGTTTTCGTTGTTGCGTTTGTCCAGTGCATTCAGTTGCGTGAAGGCTCCGTTGAAGTCCATGCGCTGCATAAGAAACCACGCCAACAATTCGTTGTAGGAAGAAACCGTAGGTTCAAGCTGAATGCGTTTAAGAATGGCTCCTTTAATGTCTTGGCAGCGCGCTTCGTCGTCTTCGAAATCTACCAATTGCATGAGCGTGACTTCAATTTGACTGATGTAATTCGCATCGGTTTTCAAGATGTCGAGGTAGGAATTCAGCATTTCCTGAAACTTTCCTAATGAACCTTGAACACCTGCAATTTCATAGGCATAAGAATAACCGTCCTTACCTTGGTTTTGTCCTTTTTCGTAGGTTTTCAGCGCCCATTCATAGAGGTAGAGATCGAGGAATTTCTTTCCTAAATTCAGAATGGCTAGGCGGTAGGGTTGAGTCTTGTCAATAGCAGTTTGAAAGGCTTCATTAGCATCGGCATCGCGCTTGGCAAGCTGATAGACTGTCCCTAAATCAACGTATAAATTCGAATCCTTGGTTTTTTTAATCCGCTTTTTCAGCAATGTCTCAGCGGTTTTCAGTTCATTTAATTTGGTAAGGGTAACCAAATAATGATCGAAGACTTCGTCTTCATAGCCCTCGTTGAATAATTTGTCGTAATACAGTTTAGCCTCGGTGAATTGTCCGTTTTGATAATACTGTTCGGCCAAATCAAAATCTCGTTGTGCCCATACCAAAGCTGATGTGGCAAAGAATGCAAGCAGAACGAGTAGTTTTTTCATAGTGCGAAATTATTCTTCTTCTTCCTCTTCTTCACCGCCTCTAAGTTTTCCTGGTTGACCGTTGCTATGTGCAGCAATGCTGTCTCTCCAGAAGTTTACTTTTACGCGGTAACGATTGTAGCGGTTGAAGATAGAATCAGAACGACTAATTACGAAATTCATTTCGTCGATGAGTTCTTTATTGATTTCAATTTCTTGTTCAAGTTGTTTTTCGATGTAGGCGTCGTTGATTTCATTGCCTACCGCGTCATGGGTGGCATTCTCGGCTAAAGCCTTTTTTAGATTGGCTAGTTGCTCGCGCGAAACATTCAGATTATTGGCTATTTCCTCACGCTTTTCTCCGAAGTTAGGAATCAATTTGCGAATGCTGCGGTATTCCATTAGTGGGAAGGCAATGCTCTTCTTCATGTCCCCTACATAATAAGTTTGAATGAAGGTGAGGTTGCTATTCACGGTGTCCATGATATGCTCGAGGCGATCGAGGTCCACTTTTTCATAGTTCTGACTTGCGCCATCGAGTGCGTTGGCTATGGAATCGATTTGCTTAATCTGTTCTTCGCGCTCAGGTGCCGTGCACGACACAAAGAGTAACGACAAGAAAAAGATAGCAATAGCAGAAGCTACAATGTTTTTCATGGGAATTAATCGATTCGTTCAAATCCGCAATACGGTACCAACACTTCAGGAATGCGAACTCCTGTGGCGTCTTGGTGGTTTTCCAATAGGGCAGCAACAATACGAGGTAAAGCTAAGGCACTTCCGTTCAAGGTGTGAACCAATTGTGCTTTGTTTTCTCCTCCTTTGAAGCGGCATTTTAAACGGTTCGCCTGGAAGGTTTCGAAGTTTGAAGTTGAACTTACTTCTAACCAACGTTCTTGCGCAGCAGAGTACACTTCAAAGTCGTAAGTTAGGGCAGAAGTGAAGCCCATATCACCGCCACACAAACGAAGAATACGGAAAGGCAATTCTAATTTATTTAGAAGCATCTTCACGTGTTCTACCATTTCTTCTAGGTGTTGGTAGCTTTTTTCTGGATGAGCCAATTGCACAATTTCCACTTTGTCGAACTGGTGCAATCGGTTTAATCCGCGAACGTCTTTTCCATAACTTCCTGCTTCTCTACGGAAACAAGGGGTATAGCCCGTAAGCTTAACAGGTAATTCATCTTCTTTCAGAATCACATCGCGGAACAAATTGGTCAATGGTACTTCAGCTGTAGGGATAAGGTATAAATCATCGACCGTACAATGGTACATCTGACCTTCTTTATCTGGAAGCTGTCCGGTTCCATATCCACTGGCTTCATTCACGAGGTGAGGCGGTTGATATTCTTTGTAACCGGCCTTCATGGCTTCGTCTAGGAAGAAGTTAATGAGGGCACGTTGCAAACGAGCACCTTTACCTACATACACAGGGAATCCAGCACCAGCGATTTTAACTCCTAATTCAAAATCGATGAGATTGTATTTTTCTGTGATTTCCCAATGAGGAAGTTTGTGCTCTTGTAGATTCACGACCATGCCGTTGTTGTACACTTCCACGTTGTCATCGGCGCCTTTACCAAAGACAACTGATTCGTGGGGTACGTTTGGAATTTGATAAAGCAAATTCTTCTGCTCTTCTTCCAAAGCAGCAAGTTGTGATTCGAGTTCTTTTGTTTTTTCTTTGATTTCGACCGTTCTGTTTTTCAGACCGTCGGCTTCCTCGCGTTTGCCTTGTTTGAAAAGGTCGCCAATTTCTTTTGAAAGCTTGTTCGATTCGGCCAAAAGATGATCGAGTTCATTTTGAACTTTTCTTCTGTTTTCGTCAATTCCTAATACTTGTTGAATTAACGGAGCGAAATCTTTGTTTCGCTTAGCCAAGCCTTGCAGTGCTTTCTCGGCGTTTTCTCTTAAATAAGGCAATTGTAGCATGTCGCTAAAATAATAAGGGGTTATGAAAATAAAAAACTCCCGATCAAGTGACCGAGAGTTTTTCAATGTGAGTGAGACGCACTCTCGATTACGCCTGTGGAGCTACAACCGAAACGTACGACTTGTTGTCTTTCTTCTTACGGAACTGTACAGTACCGTCAACCAAAGCAAACAAGGTATGGTCTTTACCAATTCCAACGTTTACTCCAGCATTGTGGCGGGTGCCACGCTGACGAACGATGATGTTTCCAGCAACGCAGGTTTGACCTCCGTAAATTTTAACGCCTAAGCGCTTGCTTTCCGACTCACGTCCGTTCTTTACTTTACCTTCACCTTTCTTATGTGCCATTGTTTTAAGGTATTAAAGGATTATCCAATTTTTTCAATTACTAATTCAGTCAAGTAAGCACGGAAACCGTTCTTCTTAACATAGCCTTTACGGCGTTTCTTTTTGAAGACAATAACTTTATCGCCTTTAAGGTGTTTCACTACGCGTGCGGTGACCTTAACACCTTCTACAGCTGGGGCGCCTACAGATACTTTTCCGTTATCGTCAGTCAAAAGAACGCGGTCAAATTCAACATTGCTGCCTTCTTCATTCTGTAAACGATTAACGTAGATCTGCTGGTCTTTCTGTACTTTGTACTGATGCCCTGCTATTTCTACAATTGCGTACATATTGAATGAGTTTTTATTGTTTTTCCCTAATTAAGGGGTGCAAATATACACAATCTTTGTTTGAAAACAAGAACTTTTTTCCCT
>Ga0172367_10001243_pt1 | contig 37696 bp, 29 predicted proteins | sample Lak10m_FD_114542 | JGI IMG/M metagenome (GOLD analysis project Ga0172367, IMG submission 114542) | Freshwater microbial communities from Kabuno Bay, South-Kivu, Congo - kab_022012_10m | ecosystem: Environmental > Aquatic > Freshwater > Lake | place: Democratic Republic of the Congo: South-Kivu... | reverse complement strand
TCAGCAACTGCAATAGCAATTGAAGGAGTGCCGGTTACCGCCAGTTCGTATAGTGTTTGCCCCGCGGCAGTAATTGCAATATCAGAATACAGCATCAGATCGCGCATAAGCGAGGCTTGCGGCGAAAAGAATAATTCGGTTGAGTTATTGCAGAGGGTTTCAATTTCATTTTTATTTGTAAAACCTCTTCCGATTACAACGTTCTTTTTTACGGAAGGAAAGTTCTCTTGAAGTGATCTTAATATTGTACCGGTTAGATTCTGAATGTCGGTTGCTCCAATTGTTATTAAAATTGAAGAAGGCTCGTTGTTAAATTTCCTATTTTCTGTTTTCCAAAATTCTTTTCTAAGAGGAATATATTTTGCTCCAAGCAGATATTCGTTCCCGGGTTTTTTCTTATAAGGAAAGCTTTCAGAGTTTATCGTTCCGTTCAAAATAATTCCGTCCGGATAATCTAAACGGAGAGTGTCATCTATAAACAACTGTACTTTAGCAAGTCTTAAAATATTATTGTAAAAGTCTTTCCCCGCCAAATAAGAATCAATAATAATAACATCACTATTTTTTATTTCACCTATTAATTTTGTCGGATGTGCAGCCCAATCAATAATTTTATGGTTTGAATCCGGAAGAAGCGATTTGATATTATGATCGCCGTTGATATAAAGTGTAGGATAAATATGTTTTTCTTCAAACGCTTGGTAAAGTGAAAGGCATCTAGTGATGTGTCCGTAACCGGTTTCTGAAAATCCTTCGGTAATGATTGAGATCTTCATTTTAACTTATCAAGTGTTTCAATAATTGTATTCGAAATATAATTAAGGTCATCGTCCGTTAGATCAGGATACATCGGTATAGATAATTCCCGCTCATAGAATTTCTCTGCGATCGGGAAATCATGAACTTTAAATCCAAAATTCTTTCGGTAAAACGGCTGAAGATGTACAGGCACATAATGAACCTGGCAGTTGATATTTCTCTCTTTAAGTTTTAGAAAATATTCTTTCTTGGAAATCTTAATCTCGTTGAAATTTATCTGAAGAGAATAAAGGTGATAAGAGTGTTTTACAGATCCGGAAACTTTTGGAATAATAAAGCGGCTATCCTTTCCGAAAACATTATCATAGTATTCAGCAATTTGTCTCCGTCGCTCAATATTTTTTTCTATTTTTTTTAACTGGCTTATTCCAAGAGCGCATTGAAAGTCAGTAATACGGTAATTAAATCCGGGTTCATGCATTTCATAATACCATGGTCCGTCGTTTTTTTCTAGATCAGACTCATCCTTTGTCATCCCGTGAGTCCGCATAATTTTTATTTTCTTATCGAGTGTTTCGTTGTTTGTTAGAACAGCCCCGCCTTCACCGGTTGTTATATGTTTTACCGGATGAAAACTAAGATTTACTGCGTCCGCATATTTTGGTGCGTATTGGATTTCATTTTTGTATTCAGCGCCAAGTGAGTGGCAGTAATCGTTAACAAGTTGAAATCCGTATTTATCTTGTAAAGTTTTTAATGCACTCCAATCACAAGGATGACCGGCGTAATCAACTGCGACAACTGCTTTCACTTTTCTGTTTCGTGTTGAGTATTGTTTTAGTTTCCATTCAAGTTTATTTGGGTTAAGAGTGTAAGAGGATTCATCTATATCAACGAAATCCGGAGTTGCGCCCACATAAACAGCACAATTTGCACTCGCCAAAAATGTAATAGGCGAGGTGATAACAACATCATCTTTTTTCCAACCCAACCCCAACGCGATTAGATGAAGTCCGGCCGTTCCGTTTGAAACCACAGAAGCAAATTTTCCTCCGAATTTATTATTTAACGCTTGCTCAAACTTCTGAATAGTAGGTCCTTGAGTAAGCCAATCGGAGTGGAGAGTTTCTACAACCGCTTGAATATCGGAATCATCAATTGATTGCCGTCCGTAAGAAAAATTTTTGGTTATCGGTGATCGGTTATCGGTTGTCGGTTTTTTCATTTTGATTTTATTGATGAGATTAATGAATTTATTTTTTTACCCAAGATTGTATAATTATTTTTAAGTTCTTCGAATAGACTATTCTCCAAGTAACCTAAATCTTTTGCAAGGATTAAATGATATTTAGTTTCTTCTATGGAACCACGCGCTATAATTAAAAACTGTAAAAATTCTTTTTTAGAACATCTTCCCATCCCCTCAGCAATATTTGCCGGAACGGATTGAGAAGACCTAATAATTTGTTGTGTAAGAATATAATCTTCTGATTTAGGAAATGTTTTAACGATCTTATAAATTTCTAAAACCAGGGAATGAGAAAGTTTCCAAATTTCTAAATCTTCAAACGATTTTATTTTATTTGCCATCATTCACCGATAACTGATAACAAACAACCGATAACCTTTAGTGATCACTGATCACATTATCCTTTATTAATTTCTTAAGTTCTTCAACAGAAAGAAACCACTCATTCGTTCCGCTGTTATATTTGAAACCATATTGACAAAACTTTCCCGGCTTTGAATTACTTGTAGTTCTAAACTTTTCAGTATCCCATAATTTCAATTTCTCATTATCACCAAGCTGAACAGAAGGAAGAATAACAAAATATTTTTCAAACTCTATTGTGTTAAGTGCATCTGCCTCAGTTATCATTTCTTCATGTATTTTTTCTCCCGGTCGTATTCCAACTTCATTTGTCTTGCATTCAGGTGCAACTGCTTTTGCTAAATCTAAAATTTTGAAAGAAGGAATTTTTGGGACAAACAATTCTCCGCCCCACATTTTATCAAAACATTGCAAAACAAAATCCACACCTTCTTGAAGAGTGATATTAAAGCGTGTCATACGTTTATCGGTTATAGGTAAGAGGCCGGTCCTCTTTTTTTCTATAAAAAAAGGAACAACGGAACCGCGGCTTCCCATAACATTTCCGTAACGGACAACGGAAAATTTTATATCGTGCTTACCTTTATAGTTGTTGGCAGCGGTAAAAAGTTTATCCGATGTTAGTTTAGTTGCGCCGTAAAGATTTATTGGAGCGGCGGCTTTATCAGTGCTGAGTGCAATAACTTTTTTTACACCGCTTTCAAAACACGCATCAATTACATTTTGTCCGCCGATAATATTTGTTTTGACTGCTTCAAAAGGATTGTATTCCGCAGCAGGAACTTGTTTGAGTGCTGCGGCATGAACAACGATATCTACACCTTCCATCGCACGAGTTAATCTTTTTGCTTCGCGTACATCACCGATAAAGTAGCGCATCAGCACGCCGTCTTTACTAAAACGAGGATTTTGCTGCATCTCGAATTGCTTCAGTTCGTCTCTGCTATAAACAATAATTTTTTTTGGATTATAACGTTTAAGCACAGTTTCAATAAATTTTTTACCGAAAGAGCCGGTCCCTCCGGTTATAAGTATAGTTTTGCCGTCCATAAATCCTCGTGTTTAACTAATGACAAATTTAGGAAAATTATCTTTCTGTTTGCTGTGAAAATGCTGAGTATAAATAAGCTTATTATTGAAAAAGAGAGCTATTAAAAAGTGATTGGTTGTTAAATTTTTCATCTATGTTGTTTTCTTTATAGAATTGATCGAAAAAAGGAATATATCTCTTATAAAGCTTATGAAGTTTTTCCATCTTGTAATTTTCAAAAACCCAAAGATGTTTTTTGAATTTCCATAATTTAGAATAAACAGCGCGGTTGTAAAATGGCCCGGCGATTCTTATTAGAACATAAACCAGCCAATGCCAGAAGTGAAATTTATAATTGCGAACCTTGCCTACCGGCAGGCAGGTTGAGAATTGAGAATTATCAATTGTTTTCTTGAAGTGATAAGCAGCTCGGATATGATTCATTCCGTCTCCGAAGCCAATAATATCTTTGATCAATTTTTTACGCATCGAATCTTTTTCGATACTATAAAAACTTTCTATCTTTCCGGTTGAATAAAACTCATCAATTAACTTTTGAAATGAATTATAGTCTTGAACAACAGCCGAACCTTTGTAAAGCGGATCGCGGTTGAATTCTATTTCCGGATTAATAAAAATTGTTTGCTTACCCATCAGCCAGCTTTCAAGCGCTGTTGTAGATTCGAAACAAGTCCAAATATCTGAAACACTGATTAGATCGTGAATTGACTCTTCATCACATAGGTAAACTACATTATTGTAATGAGCAAGTTCGCTCATTTCATTTTTTACGGGCTCGGTTCTTTCCGGCGCATTTTCCTGAGGATGTTGTTTTAAGATAAATAATGTTGAAGGATTATTGATTATTGCTTGTTCTAAAATGTCTCTTACTTTTTTACGATGATCTTCGATCCACTTTAATTTATTTTTGTCACCTTTTGCCCAGACGAGCAATTCATTTCTTCCGCGTTTATGATCTAACTTGCCGAACGCCCATCCTGCATAACCGATTACTTTTTTGAATTGAGTGCCGCTATACTTGCGCAGGAATTCTTCTTTCTGCATAAACTTATAAATTGTATAACGGTCAAATCCAACTCCGCCGGTTACTACAATTTTATTTACCGCGCCTGGAACTTCTTTTCTCAAGAACTCAGCAGTTCTTTCACTCCAGCAGCAAACAAAATCCTGGTAAAATTTTTTATCGCTGTTAAATCCCCAATAATCAAAACTACCGTCTGTTCTAAAATTTCCTTCGGAGATAAGTGCAAACAACGGAATATTTTGTTCATGTGCGATCTTTGAAATTTGGAAATATAGATTACTGCCCATAGTATTTGCTTGTAGGATAACATCGGGCTTGAGTAGATAGATTTGATGAATATCTATATTTAGCGCATGATAAAATTCGCAGTTCAAAAATTTTTCTGCAAAGTATTTTATGGGCAGCATCATTTCAACATCGCGCCCGACAGTCGTATCCGTAAAACAAAGGATCTTTGTTTTTCTATTCATATGTTTTTGTCTCTACGTGCTCTGCGGAATTCTCCGCGATCTTTGCGGTTTAGCTTTTAACCGCAGAGGGCGCAAAGTTAGCGCAAAGGACGCGAAGAATTTATTTGATCTAAGTATCCGGCTAACTTCTTAGTTAAATTTCTGTTTGAGTACTGAGAAATATTTGATTTGTTTGATGGTAAATTATCGTGCTTAAACTTATCATATAAATTCTTTACAGTGTTTATAGTTTTTTCAAGATCATTGAAATTACAAGTATAGCCGGCATTGACACCATGAACTATTTTTGAAGCATCGCTTTCTTCAGGACCAACAACCAGTATTGGCCTACGCGACGCAAGATATTCAAAAAGCTTTCCGGGAAGTCTGCCGTTAACATTCGGCATATTGTTTAGAATTAGCAACAGTATTTGTGAATGATGCATACGTTCAAGAGTTTCTTTTCTTGATATATGTTCGGATATCTTAAGATTGTTTGTCAAACCAAGAGATTTGATTTCATCAATGATAGCATGACCGACAAATCCAACCAATTCTAACTCTAGGTCTTTTGCAAATTGTTTATTCTCATTAGCTATAATAGAAAGTGCCTTCCACAAAGTTTTTGCATTACGATCCGGGCCTAAACTTCCGAAATGACTCAATGTAAATTTTTTTGAAAGCGGTAAAGTAATATTAGAGAAATCATCTTCATCATAACCCCAAACAATAACGCCCACATCTTTAGCGCCGATTGATTCAAGATCTTTTTTCCATGTGTCGCTGCAAATAGTAATTTTATCTGCCCAGCGGAACACGTGTTGTTCCTTTGCCTCGTGAATCCTTTGCGAAATTGGATTTAACATGAGCTGAGGGAAGTAGTCTACCTGGGTCCACGGATCTTGAAAATCTGCAAGCCAGGGAATTCCTAAGTTTTTCTTTACACTGTAAGCGATCATGTGAGTAGATTGAGGTGGACCATTTGTAAATAAAACATCAACAGGATTTTCTTTTAGATATCTTGATAAAAATTTAACTGATGGACGAATCCAAAATTTTCTTGCGTCGGGAATAAAAATATTTCCACGAATCCAAATGCCGAGTTTGTGACCAAGACTAGGTTTTTCTTCTTCAAGAAAAACATTATGAATACGTTCTTCTTTTTTCTTACCCGTTATGAATTTGAATAAATTATATGGTTCCCAAATTTTTGTTCTTAATACATTAACACCAGTCGGGATATCCTTGAAATTTCCCTCATCCAATACGGGGTATTCTGGGTTATCTGCAGTACAAATTATTGGCTCCCATCCAAACTCTCGTAAATATTTTGCAAATTTCAAACAACGGTGAACCGCAATTCCGCCAGCGGGCGGCCAGTAATATGTAATGATCAAAACTTTTTTCATCGTTGAATTATATTCTCCGAATCATCAGGCGCTTTATCAGACCCACGGATTATTCCTTTTATAAGATCAATTAATTTTACCGGACTTAAAAGTATATCCAGTTCACGTTTTTCATAAAAGCGGAAGAAGAAAAGAATAAATGGAAACGAAAGAGTGATAATGATTTTTATTAAAAAAGCCAAGATAGAATTCATTGAAGGCAAAAAGTAAATAAATGATGATAAAGCAGTTCCGGTAAAAATCATGATGAATAATTTTGAGTGTTCGTAAGGGATCTTAAAATATTTATTCGAGAAAATTTGGGTTACAAAATAAAAGATCATGAAAGAAACCAACGTATTAACGGCGGCGGCAAGTATTCCGTATTGAGGAATAAAAATAAAATTTAAAATAATATTAAAAACCGCAGAACAGATTGTTATCCATGCAACATGTTTTGTGTTTTTTGTTAGAAACATTCCAAGTGATGCGGTCAGTCGCATTCCGCTTAATGCATAAGCAAGAAGAATTATCGGGATAATTACGTAAGCAGAACGATATTCGTTTTGAGGTGCAAATATTCTAATAAATTCCTTGCTGAACAGTGAAAGAAAAATAAATCCCCAAACAAAAAAGAAAGTTGAGTAAGTCATTAATTTCTGGAAAAATCGTTTATCATCAGGCGTACCGTAATATTTATATGCCAGGGGTAATAATCCTAAACTGAACGGTAGAATTAAAAACATGTTGAGCACGCCGGCGACTCGATAACCCAACCCGTAAATAGCAACCGATTTTGAACCGAGCAAAAATTTTATGATAAACCTGTCGCTTTGATTTAAGAGCATAAATCCTAACGAACTGAATATTAACGGAAAGCCGAATTTTAAAGCAGTTTTAAATATTTTATTATCGAAATCAAATTTCATTTTTGGAATTACTTTTACCACTAGAACAATAACGGTAAATATTTCGGCAATTAGAGCTGCATATAAAATTCCTTCTATTCCGGAATTGATCCAGGCAACGAAATAAATTGTTAGAACAGTCATTAATAAAGTTTTAATGATGCTAATAATTGAATAGTAAGCAGCTTCTTCATCTGCGCGTACCTTTGCAAGGAATAAATTATTCATTACGCGGAGAAGCACTATGTAAGAAATTAATCGAATGTAAATTGATTTGAATTGTGAATGTTCAAAGAAAGACGAGTAATTGGAGATTATAAGTTCAGTCATCAAAACAAGAGTTGCGCAAACAACAAACACAAATGAAGTCAAAGTAAAAAGTGAAGATTCCTTCTGATCTTTGTATTCTTTGCTGTTGTTAAGAAAAATAATTGAGCTTGCTTGACCAAGAATTGCTACTTCGGTCAGAATCTGTATTGTGTTATCAATCAGATCCCAATTGCCAAAATCATTTAATGCAAGTTTAGCCGTGAATAATGGAAGTAAAATTACACCAACGATTTTTGGTGCAATGTTGCTTAGACTATAAACAAAAGTATCTCTAACAGTACTTTTAAGTCGTTCAAGCATTTATGAATTTTCCAGAGTGTGCTTTTTTCTATTTAAATAGAAAACAAACCCAATACCGCCAAACATCAGCACGTTAAGAATTAAAGAAAGATATTTTCCGAAGACAAAATTTTTGGGCTCATAGACAAATTCAACTTTATGTTCTCCCTTCGGTACAACAATTCCCATAAATCCGTGATTGGTTTTATGAATAGCTGTTTCTGATTTATCAACAAAGGCTTTCCATCCGGGTAAATAAGTTGTACCAAAAAACAAAAAACAATTTCCTTGCGATTTTGTTTCTGCTGTGATCCGTTCATCTTTGTATTCGGATATATTTGCAATGTTTGTTGAATCTCCCGTATCGAATTTAAAGTCAAGAGAGTTAACAAAGGCAAGCTTCTTGGGGTTAAATGAATTTTCTTTTATTGCATTCAATATTTCTATTGAAGATTTTTGCGCAACACTATCAACAAAGTAAACACGCGGTAACCACATGTTATTTCGATTGACAAATGTTGTTGAGTCCTGCGACATAGAAATCTGTGTAAAATATTCGAACGGAAATGGTTTATCTGTTATAACGTATTTTACGCCAAGCATTCTCCATAATGTAAAATTAGCAGGTGTTACCGCCTCAATAATATCTTGATAGCTGCGCGGTTTTACCGCAGAGTAGCCCGACAAATCTTCTTGTAAAAAAAACACATTGTAATTAGCGTTGTTTCCGGCAGTGCCCATCCCCTCGCGCTTCATATTCAAAATTCTAAATGGAGCTTTCTCATTTTGTTTTTTTATTACAGAAATGTAATCCGGCTCACGGAACAATTCTTTTATTTGTTCTGCATCAACATAGCCTGCACCGCGATTTCCAATTCTAAAAAGATCAAATAAAATCATAACGGCCAAGCCGAGAACAAAAAATTCTTTATTTAGTTTAGACGTTAAGTAAGCGTAGCTTATACCGGCAGCGAGAGCAAGTAGAGCAAATGCAATCATCAGATCGGACTTAAACATATCCGACATATATTCTGTAAGTGCGGTGAACATTTGAGACTGCTGCGATTGCCCGATTAATGCCGCATGATCATTAACGCGTTGAGTAAACCAGCTTCCTAAACTACCGCCAAGAATAATTGACAATACAAATAATCCCGCAAAAAATATTGATGTGTTCCTTAAAATCTTTTCAAGCTTATAATTTTTTTCTTCACGAAGAGAAATAATTTTCATTACACCAAGACCAGCCAATATTGGAAAAGTAATTTGAAGAATAGTAAGGATCATTGAAGGAGCGCGGAAATTATTAAATGCAGGGAAGTAGTGATACATCAAATTATAAATTACCGGAAAATTATTTCCGAATGAGATTAGTAAAAAGAGCACAATAATTATTCCAAAGAATTGAATAATGGGATCTTTCCAACGGACGAAAAGCGTAAAAAGGCCCAAGGCAAATATTATTACTCCCATATACATCGGTACGTCAACACTTCTCATCTGTCCGAAATATGTATTTACAGGTACATCTTGATTTTGAGAAAGAGCTCCATTGTAAGTAGAATTCCCAAAGCCGTAATAGGATGGCACAATAAACGTTAAAACTTCGCCCGGTGAAAACGAATAACTTGTTGCGTATTCATACGACTCGCTTTGTATTGGTGAACCGGGATTTTGTTCTTCAGTTAAACTTTTTGTCCCGCGTGTTGAATAAGGTTTGTATTCATAAAGTTGGGAATAAGTATCGAATGACATAAGAAAAGCAATTAAGGCAGCGGCGGCAACAACGCCAAGGGATTTTAATAATTGCTTCTGTAAAAACTTATCTTTTATAACAAGCGAGCGAACGAAAAAATAGATGAAGTAAATCATTGTAGTAAATGCAAAGTAAAAAACAATTTGAACATGGGCACCCAGAACGAGAATGTGCAATCCGAAAACAAAAAGTAAAAGATCTAACAATTTAATTTCTTTCTGAAAGTTGAAGAGCATCATTAAAATAAACGGGAAAATGGCAAGACTCATTAGTTTTGTAATGTGTCCGATGTAAAAGAAAAGGAGTATCCCTGTACTGAATATCGTTGCAGTTGCCACAATAAAACTTACACTTCTGTTAGCGCCGAACCTTCTCATAAACACGAACGAAGTAAATGCCATGACAACAAAACTGAAAGTGTAGATCGCATTATAATCGTGAAAGAAAGAAGAATAAACCTTTGTTGTGTATGAATATACCGAAGCTGTTAGATCAAACCAGCGCAGAGACATTGACGTGGCAACTGCGGGCATTCCGCAAAATATGTAAGGATTCCAAAGGGAAAATCCATCACGGTCTTTGGTTGCATATTCTCTCAAACTCTTTACCTGAACAAGATCACCTGAATACGTAGTTTTATTTCCGAACATTACGGGAGAGAAGAAGATTAAGATTAAGAGTAAGATTAAGAGCAATAATGCCGGTGTTTGGTATTTTTCCGGGATTAACTTGTTAAAAGAAAAACCGCTCTCGTTGGATTTAATTTGTGCAGGTGAAATTTTTTTTTGCTGCTTTCCCATTTATTCTCCATTTTTTCTTTGCGATCTTGGCGGCGTTGCGAGAGAAAAATTTTCTCGCAAAGGCGCAAAGCACGCAAAGGCTAGTTTAAAATTGTATTAGCGTAATTTTCCCAACTCATATTTGAAGCCTGTTCCGCAACGTGTTCGCGGGGAACCGGTTTTTCTAAAAACAATTTCATCACTTCATACATTGATTCTATATTTTCCGGTTCGGCAAGATAACCGTTGTAGCCGTGCTTTATAGTCTCAGGAAAGTGACCAACTTTTGTTGCAATACTTGGCAATTTAAAATTATATGCGATTGATTCAACTCCAGAAGGAGTGGCAACAAGATAAAATAAAACATTGCAGTCCGCCACTTGAAAATATTTATGCACCTCTTCATTCCCTACATAGCGGTTGACAACAACAACCTGGCCGCGAATGCCGAGCGCCTCAATTAAATCAAGAGGACGGTAGTTGCTTTCATCATCGTTTCCGCGGATAAGTAATTTTTTTATCAATCCGAAAAGACTCTTTTTAATTTTTGTTGATAATTTATTCGTGTCAAGCGTATTCCAAAAAGATTCGCCTACAATCAAAAGAGAAACATCATCGCGCTCTTTCGCCAACATGGCAAAGGAACGAATTACATTATGCAAACCTTTGTATTTGCGGATAAATCCGAAGAACAAAAAAACGTGCTTACGCAATCCCAGTTCTTGTTTAATTTTCTCTTTGTCGAAAGAAGGATCCGGCGTGAACATATCGTAAACAGGGTGGTAGAGTTTGATAACTAATTTGTTATCGGTTATCGGTGATCGGTTATCGGTGATCTCAAATTTTTGATTTGGAAATATTTTTTTTAACTCATCTAGTGTTTTGAGAGAGTGCACAATAAATATGTGCGGTCTGGAAAGTGCATAACGGATCATTGCATTATCAATTGTGCTGCCTTCCTTTTGTGCAACTACATGAAGATCAAAAATGATTTCACATTTGCAGACTTTCTTTAATTTATTTGCGATCCATCCCATCGGCAATCCTTGAATGGCAATTGCCCACTGAAAGATTGTTATATCCGGATTGATCCTGCTTATAGCGTTAACAGTTTCTTTCCATGAGAACGGATTATTATAGTTGGTTATATATTCAACTTTGATATTTGTCTCTTCAAGAAGATTTTTTTTGCTTGAACGATCTATGAAATCGCGTGGAATTATTGAAGGGTACTGCTGTGTCCATGAAACAATGTAAACTTCGGCACCTTGTTTCTCCAATGCTTTGGCAAGAGAGGAAGTATAATTTGCAATTCCGCCTTTAAATTGCGGACCGGGACCGAAGACAACAATTCTTTTCATTTATGAATTACGATTTTGGATTTACGGTTTTAAAATATTTTGTCTTCCGTTTCACTTTTCACGTCTCACGTTTTCCAGCGCAACATCGAAGACCCGTTTCATTCCTTTCTCAAGAGAAATTTTTGGTTCCCATCCTAATTTTTCTTTCACAAAATTCATATCACAATAACGCGAATGGACTCCCATCGGTTTATCTATAAGAGGTTTTATTGTTGGATTGTAACCGGCAAACTTGCAAAAAACTTTTATTAGGTCAATGAAGGTCGTTAACTTACCTGAACCGATATTAATTGCAGTTCCATCATGTATTTTATCCATTGCAAGAAACATACAATCCATCACATCATCAATATGAACAAAATCTCTTCCTTGCTGCCCGGTTCCCCAAACAACAAACGGATTTTCTTTTTTTGCAGCTCGTGCAGCAATAGCCGGAACCGGGTAAGTTAAATCTTGGTCTTCACCGTAACCGCTAAAAGGACGAATACAAACAATTGAGATTCCGTAATTACGTGCGGCAATCTTCGCTAAAAATTCACCGGTCATTTTTGTCCAGCCGTAAGTTAGATCCGGCATTCCAAGAATAAATCCATCTATATTAATATCCGCTTCTTTCAAAGCGACAGCATCTGATTCGGTTTGCATGTTGATCGGATAAGCAGCAGATGAACTTGGATACATAACTCGTTCGGGTTTTGCTTTGGCAATCCAATTAAAAAATTCAGCATCAATTGAAAGATCAAGCGCTACTGCCATCGGATCTCCTTCGATCTTTGCTCTGCCGCCTACAATTGCAGCAAAATGAAACGCATCGCCGAAACGGTCTATCTTTAAACCGTATTCTCTTTCCAGCCACTTGGGATCTTGTAAAAGGTTATTCAAGAATTTTCTAAAATCTGTTTTCCAGTAGAAAAGCCGTTCGTCTCCACCGAAAATTTCAATGTCCTTCATTTTTTTTGTTTTCTTATCTTGAAGCCAAGTTGAAGGATGAGTCCCGACGGATAAATCATCAACCATAATCACACAATCATTTGTACGTTTTAATAATTGTTTGACTGTATTTCTACCGACAAATCCGCAAGCACCGGAGACTAAATGATATTTCATGTGAATAAATTCCTAATGTTGATCTAAAAATAAGAATTTTTAATTAGAATGCAGGGGGCAGAATATTGAAGCAATTAACAGGATAAAACAAATAAATCTTAGGCACTGATTATTTTTGTTCTTTGATCACATATTCTTTTTCATCTTGAAAATTATGCACCAAAATCTCACCCAATAGACCAATCGCGAAGAATTGTACACCAACGATTACTAATAGAATTCCTAAGAAGAAAATCGGTCTGTTAGCAATCGGTGCGTGCGGTTTAATGAAGAACCATTCATACGCCAGCACAAGATTAATAGCAATACCGATAAGGGCAATAAAAAATCCTACAAAACCGAAAAGGTGCATTGGACGTTTTATATAGCGGGTTGTAAAGATGACCGTAATCAAATCAACAAAACCTTTAAAGAATCTTGTGATACCAAATTTTGTTTTACCGTAACGGCGGGGATGGTGTTTAACAATAATTTCCGAGACAGAAAATCCTTTCCAGTTAGCAAGTACAGGAATGTAGCGATGAAGTTCACCATATACCCGAATATTCTGAACGACTTGTTTACGGTATGCTTTTAGCCCGCAATTAAAGTCATGAATTTTAACTTTAGTGAACAGCCGGGTTATATAGTTAAAAAATTTAGATGATAATTTTTTAATTACCGGATCATATCTTTTTTTCTTCCAACCGGAAACAAGATCATAACCCTCTTCAAGTTTTTTTAAGAGATTCGGGATTTCGGCCGGATCGTCTTGAAGATCTGCATCCATAGTAATAACCGCATCGCCTGAAACGTGATTGAATGCTACTTGAAGCGCGGCGGACTTTCCGTAATTGGTCCGGAAACTGTAATAGTGAATTTTATTATCAGTTCGGGCAAGCTCTTTGATAACATTCAAAGATTTATCAGAACTTCCGTCATCAACAAAAATTATTTCGTAATCGGAGGAAATTCCCCGAAGCGTTTTTTTTATTTCATTGTAAAGAGGCCTAAGAGATTCCTCTTCATTTAAAAACGGGACAACAATCGAAATTTTTTTAAAACTAAAACTTTGAATTTGCTGATGTTGTAGATTTGGTTCACCGGTAGAAGGGCGGAATTTTTTCCTGTTATTGTAATATCTTCTATAAGTTTTCTTACGTTGATTCTGCTGTTGCGATTGTTGCGGCGGTTGATTTTGTGCCGGAGCTGTTTCGGTTTTTGGTTGTTGTACCTGCTGTTCCGGTTTATTCTGATTATCCAAGACCTATCCGTTTATTTTTGAAATCGTTGATGTTTGTGATTACTCTTTTCAAAGTTAAAATAAGAAGTTGCTAAAATCAATTTAGAGCAGCTATTCCGAATGTGCATAGCGAAACGAAGAATTTCCACATCTAACTTTATTTCAATAATTATGGTTTGACACTGCTAATAACAATCTTTAGATTTCCTTTAATAAGAAAGCAGTTTTATGGGTGGAATTATATTCTGGGGAATTATTAGATCTGCGGTTTTAATTCCTGTTCTATGGATACTGTATGGTTTGATGGAATATAAGTATTGGTGGTGGTTTGGAATAATTTCCGTTTATGGTGTGATCATTCACCCTGCTCTGATAAAATATAATATGTTTCTACAAGAGAACGATGAATTAATTAACAATACACTTTGTTCTTCCTGTAAACATTTTGATAAAACAGCTGTTTTATGTCTAAAGTTTGATAAACATCCAACTTTAAAAAGTCTTCCATGTGAAGGAATTGACTGGGAGCCGATGGATTCTAAAAATGAAACGACAGAAGTACATGCACAACAAAGAAAAATCAATTAAAAGTAATATGATTTTTTGTGCCGAATGCGGAGAAGAACTAGATATGTTTGGTATTTCAGGTTCCGTAATTGATTTAGAAAAAATTAAAGAACGACATAAACACTGTAAAGAAAAAGGAAAGTTTAAAGGGGATAAATGTGCTATGCTCTTTATAGCAGACGAAACCGAACCCGCATCAACCAGGGATGAAGACGAATAAATTATTGTCTTACCTAAAGCAAAAATTCTTTTAGCAACTGTTATTTATATGTTGATAATTATTCCGGATATAAATAAGTTCATCGGGAAATAATTCCGATATTGTAAAAAGGAAAGTTTATTGAAATTCTTGATACAGAATAATTCCGGCTGTTTAGTTACCCATTCGATCTTGCCCCACAATTAATTTATTAAATGAGAAATAGATTACAGATAACAAATTAATAGGAGTATCTCATTATGAGCAGTCAATTATGGCAGCGGAAACCCGTTGAACATTTTGAATTAGAAATGAAAGAGAGCAAGCTGAAACGTGTTCTCGGAAAATGGGGTTTAACTTCTCTTGGTGTTGGGGCAATTATAGGTGCCGGAATATTTGTTATGACAGGAGTTGGGGCAAAAGAATATGCCGGTCCTGCATTAGCTCTTTCTTTTATAGTTGCAGGTATCGGATGCACATTTGCCGCATTGTGTTATGCGGAATTTGCTTCGTTCCTGCCCGTTGAAGGGTCTGCGTACGCATATTCGTATGCAACAGTTGGCGAACTGTTCGCTTGGATTATCGGCTGGGATTTAATTCTGGAATATGGCATGGCTGCTTCTGCTGTTGCTGTTGGGTGGTCCGGATATTTTGCAAAATTTCTTCACCTGTTTGACATAAAATTTCCAATCTGGCTAATGAATGATGTTTTTACAGCAAAGGAATTAATTGCCGATGCAACAAGCAAAGGAACACTGACAGATCTATCAACACGCTTTTCAAATCTTAGCTTTCCTTCAATTTTAGGTGTTGATTTTGCAGTTAATCTCCCGGCATTGTTAATCATTTGGGCTCTTACATTAATTCTAGTTCGAGGAATTAAACAAGCATCTAGTACAAACAATGTAATGGTTGCAATCAAAGTTTCAGTTGTGTTGTTTATTATTGTTTTAGGAGCCAACTATATAAACACTGCTAATTGGGACCCTTTTATTCCTGCACGTGGATTTTACACGGATTCATTTGGCGGGACTCATGGTGCATTTGGCCTTTTGGGAATAGTTGCAGGAGCGGCATATATTTTCTTTGCCTACATTGGTTTTGATACGGTGTCTACACATGCCGGTGAAGCAAAAAATCCGCAAAAAGATGTTCCGTTTGGAATAATTACTTCTCTAATAGTTTGTACAATACTTTACATTCTTGTAGCACTAGTACTTACAGGAATGGTTAACTATAAAGATATTGATATTACCGCTCCAATTGCCGCTGCGTTTGGTTCGCAAGGACTGAACTATGCAGTTTTTATAATCTCAATTGCTGCAATTGCCGGACTCACATCTGTTTGTATTGTTATGCTTCTCGGTCAGTCTCGTGTGTTTTATGCAATTTCAAAAGACGGATTACTTCCAAAGAAAACATTCGGAGAAATTCACCCAAAATTTCGTACACCATGGAAAGCAAATATATTGATAGGCATAGTTGTTTCACTTGTTTCAGCATTTACTCCAATCGAAGGAATCTCTAAGATGGTTAATATCGGAACACTGCTTGCCTTTGTTTTGGTTTGTCTCGCAGTATGGATTATGAGAAAGAAGGAACCATCACGTCACCGACCATTTAAAGCACCAGTTATTTGGTTTGTTGCACCAATGGGAATTATTTTCAATTTGGGTATGATGTTAACTTTGGAGTGGCAGAACTGGGCACGACTTGCTAGTTGGTTAGTCATAGGATTACTAATATATTTTCTTTACGGAAAGAAACACAGCGTAATGGCTAAACGTCTTGCTGAAGAAAAAACTTAAACACGAATAATTTTTTTATAACAATTATATCTAAGGGTTTTTGTTACAATAACAAAAGCCCTTTTATTTTTTATTTAAGCTTACCGAAATTAATATGAAGTGATTTATATTTTTCAATTGCGATTGCAAATAGAATATTTAATATTTGCACAAAATTAATTACCTACAAGATACTAACCGGAGTTTGAATGGCAGAACAAATTACAAAACGTGAAGAATGGGGCAGCCGTTATGGCCTTATTCTGGCTGTCGCAGGTAATGCAATTGGCCTTGGAAATTTTCTTCGTTTTCCTGTACAGGCTGCATCAAATGGCGGCGGTGCTTTTATGATTCCATATTTTATTTTTTTTCTGATAGTAGGAATTCCTCTTATGTGGATGGAATGGGGCATCGGCAGACATGGCGGTAAATATGGGCACGGGAGTGCACCCGGAATGTTTGATGTATTGTGGAAAAATAAAACCGCAAAATATTTTGGAGCGATCGGATTATTTGTTTCAACAATAATCCTTATATACTATACATATATTGAATCATGGACGTTGGGATATAGCTTTTTATCAATCACAAAAAGTTATTTCGGACTGGAAAATTTTGAAGCAATGAAAACCTTTCTCTATGGTTATCAAGGGCGGGAGGCAACATCATATTTTAACGGAATTACGATTGCATACATATTTATGATAATTACATTCGCAATTAATTTCTGGATTTTATATAAAGGTATTTCGAAAGGGATTGAGAAACTTGCAAAAATTGCAATGCCCGCACTGTTTATTTTTGCAATAATTATTGTAATACGGGTTATTACCCTTGGAACTCCGGATCCAAGTGTTCCGGAAAATTCGGTGAGCAACGGATTCGGGTTTATATGGAATCCGGATTTTTCAAAACTGGGAGATCCTAAGATTTGGCTGGCGGCTGCAGGACAAATTTTCTTTACTCTTTCTGTCGGTATGGGAACAATACACGCGTATGCAAGTTATTTAAAACCAAAAGATGATATTGCACTTTCCGGTTTATCAACCTCAGCGACAAATGAATTTGCAGAAGTAGTACTCGGCGGTTCAATAGCAATTCCTATTTCAGTAGCTTTCTTTGGAATTGCAACAACAACAGCCATGGCAAAGGGCGGTTCTTTTGATTTAGGTTTTGCTGCAATGCCTTTAGTCTTTGAGCAAATTCCTTTTGGTGAATTTTTTGGATTTCTCTGGTTCTTGCTTTTATTCTTTGCCGGAATTACTTCATCGGTTGCAATGGGTCAACAGGTAATTGCTTTTTTAGAAGATGAATTTGGTATGAGCAGAAAAAAAGCAGTTCTATCTTTGGGATTTGCAGTTATTTTAGCCGTTCAATTAGTAGTGTTTTATTTGAAATTCGGTTATCTAGATGAGATGGATTACTGGGCCGGAACCTTCGGATTAGTTGTTTTTGCTTTTGCGGAAACAGTAATCTTTATGTGGATTTTTGGAGCTGAAAAAGCTTGGGATGAAATGAATGAAGGAGGAGACATAAAAATTCCAAGGTTTTTCTTTTATATAATGAAGTATGTTACCCCGTTAATGTTATTTATTGTTATGACTTGGTGGCTGATAAACGATGCTATTCCAATTTTGTTGTTGAAAGGAGTTGCTGAAGAAAACGTACTCTATATCTGGGGTTCAAGAATTTTTATGATTGCTGTTTTCGGGACGTTTATTTTATTAATTCATATTGCATGGAAAAAGAAAAAGGTGAGAAATGGGATTTCAAATTAGCGGAATAATTTTTATGACTCTCGCTTTCTTAAGCATTGGCAGCTTAGTGGCGTATTGTATTTATAAATTATTATTCTCGAAATCGAAAAAGTAAATTTTAGAACATTATTAAAATTATTTTGGGATCAGCAGTCATAATTGCTGGTCCCATGTATTAAAGACATTTTTAGAACTAATCAAGTAGTCCTCAACATAAAACTTCCAAAGTTTTGCCAACAGACGATTTTTATTTATTTTTGCCCCGCACCCTTAGCTCAGTTGGTAGAGCATATGACTCTTAATCATCAGGTCGCGGGTTCGAGTCCCGCAGGGTGCACAAAAAACTCCAACAATGGTTGGAGTTTTGTTTTATTAATTAAACTACAAAATTTTCATTATCAAATCAGACTTTCCGACCAGTTGACTTTTAACATACATTTAACGAGGTTTAATCAGAGTTAAGTTTACCATGGCTTAATTAAAATATTTAGAGGGCTATATGAAACATTTAGTTGCATTCCTTCTAATCGTTCTTTTGATGTCCGGTTGTAAAAAAGATGATAGCAACCCCGTCACTTCAAATCCTAACGGAAACAGCGGTAATATAAAAATTGGCGAGGTCGTTGATCTTACTACGCAAACAATTAATTTAAATGGCGGTACGGTTACCGTCACAAAGCCTGGCGATCCTCTCAACGGATTAACTGTAACTATCCAGCCGAATTCATTTACGCAAGCACAGACAATAAAAATTTCATCTGCACCGATTTCCAGTCACCAATTAGGTCAATACTTCAATCCGCTGACTTCAATGATAAAGATTACCTATTCGGGAGGTTATGCCGATAAGACAATGAGAATAAAAGTACCGATAACACTACCATCAGGAAAGTTTGCAATGGGATTTTTTTATAATGAACAGACAGGAAAGTTAGAAGGAATTCCCATAGAAGAATTAGCAAGCGATCATATTACAATTGCCACGAAATATTTTCCTTCAAACACAAATCAATCTTTGGGAAAAAGAACAACTGCCGATATAGTAGGCGATCTTGTAATAGGAGTTATTGACGAATCGGTTTTAAATGGCCAGACAATTATTAATACCGAATTTAAACCGGGAGTTGACGATTGGGAATTTATTAATTACGGATCGTACACTTCCCCCGATGGAATTTGTGCAGGCATGTCCTTAAGTGCAATGTGGTATTATCTCGAAAGAAAAAGTACAGATGGCGCGTTATTTCATAAGTATGATTTATATAATGATAAAACACAGCCCGGAAGACTTTGGCAGGACAATCCGAAAGGATACCGCTTCGCATCCGCAATTCAAACGGATTTAAATTGGGATGCTCGTGCGACAGAAAGATTATTTCAAGAAGGAGATCCAGTTCTTACGTGGAAAGCATTTGCACTTTCAATGCTGTTAACTAAAGAACCACAATATGTTTGTTTAAGATCAACAACACATAAAGGACATGCTGTTGTTGCTTATCAAATGAATTATCAGACTGGAGATTTATATGTCTCCGATCCGAATTATCCATCCGGTTTCCAAACAAACGGAACTACTATAAGCAGAACAGTTAAATTCAGCGGAAATAAATTTAATCCTTTCCCGGCTTCACTTAAAGCAGATACCAACGCCACAGTTTTTGATACTGTTTACTATTTTGGAAAAACTACAATGATAGATTGGGACAAATTTAAAACACGGTGGATCGAAGTCCAAGCCGGCACAATTGGTAATGATAAATTTCCATCATATAAGCTTTATGTTAATAACGTTGGTGGAACTGAACTTACAGATAATTATCAACTAAGTTCGGACTCGTTGAAAATTTTGTGCAAATCTACCAATAGCGCACAATGGCTTACAGGAACAGATCATTTACAGGCCTTTTATGTGTATGATCAGAATGGGATTCTATTAAAGAAAGCAGATTTCAGTACTCAAGGAATGGCAAAACTAAGATTAGGTAAAGGAATTATAAAATTAGGTTTTTATATCTGCGGAGCAAAAAACAATAAGGCAGAAAACTATGTGGATTTTAAATGGATTAATATCAATTCACTTGGTATGACAATAGACCCCAATCCGTTGAATGGTGATATAAATAAAGAATATACATTTACTGCTAATCTGCAGGGGACAGCTCCGGCTAACGCAACTAAATATGTTTGGAATTTTGGAGATGGAACTCAGGACGTTACTGTTACCGGCAATAATACTGCTAAGCATACCTATACAACGGGCGGTACTTTTACTGTTTCGGTAAAGTTGTATGATAATACCACGAATAATGTTGTTATCTCGGCAGCTTCAACGGTAAATATGTTGTCAAGTTTTACTTATGAAATTCTGGCGACTCAATTAGCAGAAATTGATTTAACCGGTGTAATCGTTTATGATAAATATTATCCCAACAGCACTGTCAACTATATTTATCAGAATCCATCGGTAAATTTACATTATGAAAGAAACAACCAAACGATTACATGGTCGGGTCTTTCATTTTCAGTCAGTTATATATATAAATTTCCACCATATGAAGGATATACTGGAGCGGATACATTAACTGCCAATGGAACTATTAATGGTTCTATTTCACAAGACGGGAAAACAATAAGCAACATAACAGCACATGAGAAAGTAACTCATAGAGCTAACGATTCATATACGGATTTTACTCTTATTATACACGATATTCCTTTTGTATATAAAACGGATATTGGATGCGCAACATGTCAAAATTATCGTGAGTATATGTATGATGTCTCAAGTTCGGTTGCAAGTAAAATTTCGTCTCTGCAGATGACCGAGAAGCGATACGATTCATCAACGGGTTTATACACTACGATGAATTCAATTTCCTACAACATGAGCGCATTGTATGTCTATCTGCGGAAAAAATTGTAGAATAAATCTGTTTAGTTAAGAGTTCAATCTCAATTATTCTTGCCGGCAAACGCCGAGGATTTAAACTTCTGCCCTTAAGTTTTTGTCCAGTATTTGTTATAATTCATTCCGAAGATGATTCACTTATAAAAGTAAGCGGAGACTAAAATGTACTCAAAGGGATATATAAGAAAAACCGGCTGCATCATTGCAACATTTTTATTTATTGTAGTTGTAGCTAGCTGCAGCAGTGTAAAGGAAACAACAAGCATCTGGAGTAGTAACGAAATAAAAATTGACGGCGATATTTCAGATTGGCAAAACTCTTTGGTAAGCATACCTGATAAAAAATTTGCCGTAGGTTTTAAAAACGACGATAAATTTCTATATGTAAGTTTAATTACGGATGACCGGATGAAGATAATGCAAATGCTTCGGAATGGATTTATAACTTGGTTTACACCGGACGGGAAGAGCGATAAAACATTTGGAGTTAAATTCCCTTTAACTAATAAAGATTTGAAAGACGAGCAATTTCAAAGTATGAATAGAGAAAATTTTCAGTTGGATAATAGGGATAATATGGAAAAACAATTCACTCAATTGTTAATTCTACAAAAAGAATTGGAAATAATTAATAATGATAAATTTCCATTGAGTATGATGTATTTAGAAAACAAAGAAGGGATAAAAGCAAAGCTTGGTTATACTGAAAACAATTTTGTGTATGAATTACAAGTTCCTTTAAAAACCGGCGGGAATTATACTTATCAAATAGCTACAACACCGGGAGGAAAAGTAACAATCCGTTTTGAAACCGAGAAGATTGATTCAGAAAATATTCGTAACACAATGAAAGAACGAAGCAGTATGCCAACAGGAGACGGTGAAATTCCAAGTGCGCAAAGAAAAGGAAGCGGTAGAATGCAGCCAGGTATGCGCGGTTTTCAAAAACTGGAACCGATTAATTATTCGGTTGATGTAATACTTCAACAACCGCCTAAATAAAGAATTGATCATTAGAAATTTGAACACTACGGTATATCAAATCCTTTTGATGCTACCCAGAGTTTGAACCACTCTTCTCGTGTTAAAATTATTTCTAAACTTCTAAGTGCTGATTTTATTCGGTCGATCTTTCCGCTTCCAAGCACTACAATAAAATTCACCGGATGCACCAACAGCCATGCAGTTGCAATAGTTTCAATCCCGACTTTATATTTGTCGGCAAATTCATTCAAAATATTTCTAACACGGTTTGCTTGTCCACTGTTTTCCCAAAAGATTCTTCCCCCTGCAAATGGAGACCAAACCATGGGCGCAACTTTTTTCTCTTGTAGAAAATCAATATTTCCGTTATCAAAATGTTCTGTATTTAAAACTGACACTTCAATTTGATTTGTAACAAGTGGAAAATCTAAGCGTGATTGTAAGAGTGAAAATTGATTAGATAAAAAGTTTGACGTTCCAAAATGTAAAACCTTTCCGGATTTTTTCAGACCATAAAATGCTTCGGCAGTTTCATCTGCATTCATTAATGGATCAGGGCGGTGGATAAGAAGCAGATCAATATATTCTGTCGATAAATTACGAAGTGAATTCTCAACGGAGTTAATTATATGTTCTTTTGATGTATCGTAACAATGTAACTGATGTTCGGGAAATTTATGTGAGATTAATTTTATTCCGCACTTTGTAACAATTTGCATTTTATTCCGCAACGATTGATTCTCTTTCAATACATTTCCAAACAAAGCTTCGCATTCATAACCGCCATAAATATCCGCATGATCGAAAGTAGTAATTTCTAATTCAAGTAATTGGGTAATAAAAGTGTTGAGTTGTTGGACTGAATAATTCCATTCAAGTGCTCGCCAAAAACCGAGAGAGATTCTCGATAAGTTAAATTCCATAATTACTCCTAAGAAATCTATTTGCTGATATATAATATAGTATTTAGATTGAATTAGTAATAAAAGGATATTTAAAAATGAAACCGAAGATTAACTTTTTATTATTGGTTGTAATTCTGCACACTTCGTTCTACTCTTTATATTCTCAAACTGTTCGCCCAATTCGTGATAATGTTGGATTTTGCTGGAACGCAGAAGAGATGAATAAATTTATGAATTATTTATCAAAAGACGATCGCAACAAGTTTGTCAATCAATCTAAAAATCTTTTTGCAGCGGTCTCAGTTCATGATGATTATCTTTACGCAGGGAAAGTTTATTATCCGCTTTACAAAAATATCCGGACAAAAGAAGTTGTAATCTTTGGGGTAACGCATGGAACAGTGCGCAAGGAAATGGGCCCGCTATCCGATGATATTATTCTTGATGAATTTGATAAATGGTGCGGACCATACAAGGACGTGGAGATTTCCCCGTTGAGAGAAATAATTAAATCAGAACTTCCTAAAGAAGATTTTATTGTAAGCAACAAGGCTCATGAGATCGAACATTCAATTGAAGCGCTTATTCCATTTCTTCAATATTATAATCGAGATATTAAAATTACACCAATTATGATAACACAAATGTCTTATGAAAAGATGGAATCTATAACAAAGCGACTTTCAGAAATAATTCTGAATTATATAAAGGAAAAAAATCTTAAACCCGGGAAAGATATTTTCTTTCTCATTTCTAACGATGCAAATCATTATGGCGAGGATTTTAATAACTCGCCATATGGAACGGATGCTTTTGCACATAAAATTGCTACCGAAAATGATCTAAAAATAATTTTGAAAGATTTATCGGCCGAAATAACGGACGAAACAATTAAAAACACAGCAACCGATCTTTGGCCCGATCCGGAAAGCAAGAAAACTGTCCCTTTATGGTGCGGAAGATACCCCATTATATTTGGTTTACAAACAATTCTTAAAGTTGCAAAGGGCTTAAATGATAAAAAAATTTACGGAACACTTTTCAGATACTCGGATACATTTTCTGAAAAAGTTTTACCCGTGAAAAACACCGGCATGGGTTTAACGGCTGTGTTTTCTTATAAACATTGGTGTGCCTGGTTTACGGAGGGATTTTATTTGAAGTGAAACGTCAAAGGTGAAACGTGAAAAGCAAAATTCAAAATCCTTGGCTGCAAATACCCACCGAAGACTATGAAGAACACATGTCCGCACCTAATGTATTACAACTTCAGATGCTAAACAAAATTTTTGCAGATGAATTGAATGAATTTCAACCTAAATCCATTGCTGTACTCGGCTGTGCAGCTGGAAACGGATTTGAACATTTGATTAATAAAAATATTGAACAAATTGTAGGTGTAGATGTTAATCAAGAATATCTTTCGGTTTGCAAAAAGCGATTTGAGAAAAAATTACCGCAACTAGAACTTGTTTGTGCAGATTTGAATGATGCTGAATTTCCTAACTCCTCATTTGATCTAATACATGCTGCGTTGGTTTTTGAATATGTTAAAGTAGAACTAGTACTTTCAAAAATTTCAAGATGGTTAAAACCAGAAGGAATTTTATCTGTTGTTTTACAATTACCGGGAAATACATCAACACCCGTTTCAGAAACACCGTACCAATCCTTGAAATTGTTAAATAGTATTATGAAATTGATTGAACCGGAAGTGTTTAGAGAAAAAGTAAGGCAGTATGAATTAAATGAAATAGGGAATTATAAAATAAAACTGCAAAGCGGAAAAAGTTTTTTGGTATTGTTATTACAAAAATAAAAGCCGGTTTTCACCGGCTTTTTAATATTCTTTGTTGTTAATGGAAGGACAAGTCTATGCTTGATCCTCTTTCTTTTCAACAGCGATCTGCTTTTTTTTGCCCTTCATAAAGTAAGCTATAAACAGTGCGATTATTACAACCACGCTAACAATGTAAACCCAATTCATCTTTGATGGCGGGGCAACTTTTTCTTTCCATGTTGCAATTCGTTTTTCAACAGAATCTTTATTTGCCTCAGTCATTAAATTATTTTCGATTAGAACAGGAACCCAAACAGGCTGAACTGTCTTGAAATAAACGCTATCGGTAAAAGCGAAAAAAGTATTTTCTGATTCCGTCTTACTTTTAATGCCGTAATTTTTTATTTCATCATCAACAAAAGAAGTTACGCTGTTAACAAATTGGTCACCGCCTCTAAAAGGCAATAACGCAAGCTTATAATCTCTAAAAAGTTTATTAACCTGTCCCCACATTTCATCATTGATACGGATATTCCAGTCAGTAAACATTGCATCAATATTTGCAACTTGTGCTGCTTTATCACGGCGGTTCAAATAAACTTCCGCAAGTTTTGGTCCTACTTGCCGCCAGACTTTGTTGAAGTCTTTGTATTGTTCTTTCATCTTTGAAAGATCTTCAGCCTTCATCTGTGTTACTTTCATGAATTGGACGTTATCGCTGATTGTGCGTTCTATATTATAGAATAGATTTCCATTATCAACTTTTTTATAAATTGCCTGTTTTTCGGCTTCGTTAAGTGTTCCGGGTGTTTTAACAAATTCTTGAAGCAAACTATCAACAATACCGCGTACAAGCTCATCACGTTGTTCAATATTCGATCTCAATTGTGAGACTAATCTTGTGAGTGATGCAATTGTTGCTGCATCTTTAGCTGTTCTAATATTTAATTGTTTAATCTGCAAAATCAAACCTTCATTCTGCTGGCTTAGTTCTGAAACTTTATCTTTCAGCGTCCCAACTTCGGTTGTGAGTTGTACGATCTGGGTGAAATCACCTTTGCGGACTTCCAGTGCGCGTCCTATTTTCAAAAATTCTTCATCGTAATTTATTTGCAAAGATTTTTCGAGAAGAGTTTTAGAATCAGCAAATTCTACCCTCAGCTTTTCAATGTTTTCACCTATAATGTTACATTCATCTAAAGAAGCGGCATTCTTGATGGCATTCTCGTATTGCTTAAATCGCGAATCGAAGTTAGTTACCTTCTCACGATCCGATTGAGCAAATATGTTTTGATTTAGAACAAAGGCAGCAAGCAAGAAAATCAAAAAGAAAAATTTGTTTGTCTTCATTTTTTACCTCACAACGCCTTCGTTATTTAATAAATATTTATTTGAATTATCAAGCAATTCTATATTTGGAGATTTTTGATTGAACACAGGGGAAGTTAATCCTGTTTCTGTAATTAGGATTTTGTTTTCAAGATCCATTCCGTTTTCTTCCGACTCAAATACGTACACATTTTTAAAATCTTTTCCAGTGATGTAGTAAAAACCAACTTTGTCTCGGATAAGTCTAATTTCCTTTCCTGAAAAATTTGTTGAATCCTTAAACTCCTCATAAAAAAGAGCTTTAACTTTTAATGTGAAGGAGTATCTCTGCTCTTCAACAAATCCTTTGTTGTCAACTTTCAAAACATTTTCGATCGGCCATGAATAATCAGCCGGTTTAAGCGTCAACGATGAACATGCTGAAATGATGAATATTAGTAGAGCGGATAAATATTTCTGTAACCTCATACAATGCCTCTTCAATAAAATTAACTAATGAAAGTTAGCTATTTTGGTTATTATTTGTAAGTAGTTAAATCCTCAAATAGGGAAGAATTTAGATTGTTAATAGATCAACATTTAGCACAATTTTATCTGCATCTTGACAATGAGTTTAGTTGAATTTATTTTCGGGCGGTTGAGAAGCCGTTCGTAATAATAACTGCAATAAAAATGGGGCTATATGAAAAGAATAATGTTTCTTCCAATTACTTTCTTCTCTCTTATTAGCATCTGTTTCCCACAGACTTCGGAATCGCTTTTAAGATCATCTTCTATAATAAAAAGTATTGATCCGAACGATGAGGATTATACCGATCTTCTTCCTTTGAAGAAAAAAATTGATGAAGTACAAATTGTAGTGTTAGGCGAAATATCACACGATGACGGTGCAGCTTTGCAAGCAAAATCGCGATTGGTAAAATTTTTACATAAAGAAATGGGCTTCGAAGTTCTTGCGTGGGAAGCCGGGTTTATTGATTGTTATTATATGAACAGCGTGCTTAAATCAGAAACACCGCTTAAGGATGCAAGAAAACATTTGATGAGCGGCAGATGGGAAGCAAGCGAATATGTTAATCCCGTTTTTGATTATGCAAGAAATAGTTGGAAAACAGATAGACCGCTTATGATGGCAGGATTTGATTTGGGAAGACCGCCGAAAGCTGCAAAAAATTATTTGGGAATTTTTGATTCAATATTTGTAAAAGCACCATGGCTTAAACCAACAGATTCTATTTATAATAAAATAGATACATGCGCAAAAAGTACTGGTGGAAATCTACCCGCAAAAATAATTTCAAATAAAGAAGAGCAAGTCGTAAAATCCTTTATTTATGTGTTAATAGACTCACTTTCAGCAGGGGGAAAATCTTCCAAAGTATTTTCTGCCGAAGAAAAAATTAGACATGCATACTTTTTACGCTCCTTCTATATTGATATTGAATTGAATCACCTAATTCGTCAGGGTGACGAGACTTTTCAAATTGTGCGCAATAAATTTATGGCAGATAGGATGATCTGGTTGATTGAAAAATTTTATCCCGGCAAAAAAATTATTGTTTGGGCAACAACAACACATTTTAAGAGAAATACATTTTTACAATCAAAACTCAATAGTGATCTATCTTTTTTTAATAAAAGTGCAATTTCCTTTCAAGCTGGAGACTATTTAGATTATTATATAGGTAAAAAAATGTATACGATTGCATTCACAACCTTTCAAGGTGAAAAGGGAATGATTTTTCCTGGAGACCATCCTAAAAAGAAAGATTATGAATACACTGATAAAATAAACGAACCTGAGGCCGGAAGTTATGAAGCAATTGCTCATGAAACCGAAAAAGAGTATTTGTTTACGGATTTAAGATCTCTAAGAAAAAATAATTGGTTAACGAAAGAAAATATTGCTTATCCATTTGGTTATAAGAAAGAAATAGCACGTTGGGGCGATCATATTGATGCATTTTTCTTTATAGATAAAATGTTTCCCGATAAGATACTTCCTGTTGATAAGTGATAGACTTGATAATAAAAAAAGCCGGCAAAGATGCCGGCTTCTTTATTTATTTCTTTTCTGGATCTTTTAATTTCTTTAGCTGTCCGTTTGCAAAACGATTATTCGGATCCAACTGAACAGCTTTTTCAAAATTACTAATTGCTTTTTCGTTATCGCCGCGTTTTAGATACAAATCACCTAAAAATGTGAACGAGGGAGAAGATTCCGGAAAGAGCTCGCAATTTTTTAATACTATTGTTAAAGCATCATCAACATTACCCTGTTCAGAAACTTTTGATGAGAAAGAGAGAAGGGTATGATCGCGGAAATCATAGGTATAACTTCCGAAATACCTTTTTCTTAATCCATTGTAACGATTCATAGCAGCTTCAAGTCCGCCGCGTTTGTATGTTCTAAATAAAATATCCTCAAGTTGATCAATATGCGAAGCCCCTCTGTGACATGTAACGCAGGCAACTTCGCTAATGTCGGATTCAATCTCTCTGGATTTTTTTAGAAAGTTAAAATTTATATTATTTACCATAGTGATCATAGTCCTCGCAACTTGTTTTTCTTTCTTTACGTCCGAGGAATAATCCATTGGCCCAAAATCAGCGGTTTTAGAATCATCATGGCAGAAGTTACATTTAACACCTAAAGCAGCTGTGAAACCCTGCATTATCTTTTTTAATTCTTCTCCCTCAATATTACCGGGAAGAACTTTCAGGTTTTTTGGTTTTTGATCTTTCGAAAATTGAGCATTGCTCACCGTTCCGATAAGAAGTACGATTGCAAGAATTAACATTTGAAAAAAATATTTTGAATTTATTTTGGTTAGAAACATTATTTACTCCGATATTTTGGTGCGCCAAGTTAAAATTTTATTTGAAGAGTTCAAGTGTTATTTTAATATCTATTTATTAAAAATTGTTAATACAAAATGAATCCATGGAGAGGACTAAAAAATATTCCGCATAGTGTATGGATTCTTGCGCTGGCTACTTTAATCAACCGGAGCGGAACTATGGTACTACCATTTCTTGTCATTTATATGACAAGGAAGATTGGAGTTAGTATTGCTTTGGCCGGATTGGTTCTTTCTTTTTATGGTGCAGGTGCATTAGTTACAGCTCCATTTGTGGGCAGGTTATCAGACAAATTCGGTTCGTTGAAAGTAATGAAGATATCTCTTATTGCTACGGGCCTTTTATTAGTATTGTATTCATTCATAACAAATTTTATCGTCATCCTCGGTGTTACATTATTATGGGCGGTGATTAGCGAAGCATTCCGCCCGGCAAATCTTTCTTTGATCTCAGATGAAACAGAACCCGGTCAGCGTAAGACAGCTTTCGCATTAAATCGTCTAGCGATTAATCTTGGAATGAGCATCGGACCAGTTATAGGGGGATTCCTTGCAGGAGTAAATTTTTCATTACTTTTTTATGTAAATGGTACAATGTCAGTGTTAGCGGGAATATTTTTAATAGTTTCTAACGTTGAAACAAAAAGACATGTCCTTAACTTAAAAGAGGGTTTCCAAAAATTGAATTCAGTAAAAAAATCGGGTTCAATATTTAAAAACAAAACATTTTTAATATTCATGCTTGCACTAATCCCTGTAGAATTAGTTTTTTTTCAATTTCTTGGTGCTCTACCTTTATATATAATACAAAACTTAAAGATTCCGGCATCAACTTTTGGGATTTTGATGGCTGTAAATACTGTGTTAATAATTATTGTTGAAGTACCTCTGAACAATGCAATGTCAAATTGGGATGATCGTAAATCTTTAGCGCTTGGTGCACTGTTGTGTGCCATTGGCTACGGTGCAATGATATTTTCGAAAAATATTTTGTTCATCACATTAACTATAGTCATTTGGACATTTGGTGAAATGATTTTCTTCCCATCAAGCGCTTCTTACACGGCAATTCTTTCTCCCGAGAATAGACGCGGAGAATATATGGGCTATTTTCAAATGACATTTAGTTTTTCATTAATGCTTGGTCCATGGATCGGAGCTTTGACTCTTGATCATTTGGGGTATATAATTCTTTGGTGTGGAGCTTTTGTTTCGGGGTTAATATCAACGCTATTATTCCTAGTTATAAGCAAAAAAACTCTAAATCCGTATTAATTATTTTTCATCTGGACATCTTTGACTGGTTTAAAAAATATTTTTTAATGTCTTTCCAACTTTATTAGTAACTCTTATATTCATATTAACAATCCATACATAATAAGAAAGGGCAGCAAAATGAAGTTCAAAACATTTTTCGGTACAATGTTATTAGCGGTAATTCTCTTTTCATCTTCTGTTAGCTTTGCGCAACAAGGCGATCAAGCAGAGATGATGAAAAAGTGGCAGGAATATATGACTCCCGGACCTGTTCATCAGCAATTTGCAAAGATGGCAGGTAACTGGAAAGCAACAGTTACACAATATATGGGCGGCCAAGAATCAAAATCGGAAGGAACAGCAACTTATGAAATGGCTCTCGGTGGAAGATATTTGCATTCCTCCTTCAAAGGAAATATGATGGGTATGCCGTTTGAGGGTATGGGTCTTGATGCATACGATAACGGAACAAAAGAATACATCAGTCTATGGGTTGATAATTTTGGTACAGGCGTTATGGTTATGAAAGGAAAGATGGATGAAAAAACAAAAGCAGTTACTTATTGGGGTTCAATGTATGACCCAACCGTTGGGAAAGATCAGAAAATGAAAACAGTAATTAATAATATTGATAATGATCACCAGCAAATGCTGATGTATACGGTTGAAAACGGACAAGAAACTAAAAACATGCAGATTGATTATACAAGAGTTAAATAAAAGAAAGTAAGTTTATTTCAGATTAGCCCCGAATCATGAGAAATGATTTCGGGGTTTTTTATTCTCAATCAAAATGCAGATTAATAAACGGTAACACTTTAGCCAACCCGTTGTTATTCTTTGCAATGTTTAATAAACCGATTTGCACTCCGTTCAGTCCGTCGGCAACATTAAATAAACCAATTACTAATCCGGTTTGTAATCCTTTAATTTTATTATAACAAGAAATAGAAATTCCTTTTAACTCATCAACATCTGTCCATCCCAGCGAAACATTCAGACCGTTTATTTTTGAAGTCTCGACTTTATATCCTACAAGATTTAATCCTGTTATTCCTTCCTGACTTACTAAAGCAATAAGAGCAGAATTTAAACCTGTCATTTCACCTTCTGCAACAACTGCGAGGCCTCCAAAATTAATTCCTCTTAACTCGCCTTTGGATACAACAGCTAAACCGCCAAAGTTTAAACCATACATATCATTTTCAGAAACAACAGCCAATCCACCGAAATTCAATCCATGCATTTCTCCTTTAGAAACTACAGCTAGGCCACCAAGATTTATTCCGAATAAATTACTTTCGGAGACAACAGCAAGTCCGCCGATATTTATTCCCAAAAGATTTCCTCTTGCAACAGTTGCTAATCCTCCAATGTTAATACCACGGGTGTCTCCACCGGACACAACAGCTAATCCACCTATATTTATTCCGGATAATTCTTGTTCTGCAACTACTGCTGCGAGACCGAAAGAAATTCCTTGGATTGTTTCAGCAAATGGCGCAAGTCCCAATGCAATTCCTCTTACCAAAGAACCTGGGCTTCTTTCCGGTTTCCAAAGAGTAATATTGATACCGTTGATTTCTTTAATCCCGCAGTCGGATAAATTAAATCGCAGACCATTCCAAACGGGTGAGTTGCCAAAACTAATTCCCGAATTGTGAGAACCCAAATCTAAACTTGAGAAAGAACATTCAATTTTAGCAGAGTCTTTCGTGTCAGGGAATTCATGTTGAGAAAACAAAGGCGTGCAGTTTAGTAAAACAAATAAAATTAGAAGAAGTCGTTTCATAATCTTAATTCCAATTATTTCTTTATATATAGACGGATTTATATATGCTAAGGTTACGGTCGTTTAGGATTAAGAATAACAGAAATCTATTTTCTTTTTAAGAAGCCGTATTTCTTTAAGTGGAGATAAGCTAAATATCCAACGGCGCTTAATTGTACAGCGCCAAGAATGGATTTTAGTGTTTTCATGCTCTGTAAGTCAGCATATTTTTCTTGTAGCGGAGTTAAAATATTTAACTGTAAATTATTTTGCATTTCATCTGGTTGATTTACATTTCCCGCCAACTGCATACGTGTCAAAATCCAGATTGAAGACGAATCATTCAGGATGCGGGTATTAAGATGTAAATTGCTCAGGCCTTCAAAGTTAAGTGAATATGGCGTTTGGTTATAAAAATAATTGTAAAATATTGGCAGCGGCTCATGGTTTTTTAATGAATCCGTTTTGTTTTGGGCGGCGAGCAAATTACAGAGTACTAAAAATATTGCAAGCTTATATGTGAATGTCTTCATCTTCATCGAACTCGTCATCTTCAAAAAGATCATCGTCCAATTCAACATCTTCTTCGTTAATATTCTCGGGTTCGGAATCATCATCCAAATCACTCTCGCCCTTTGGAACGGCAGAATATGAAACGGGATCCGGCTGAGCATAATATGTATCTCGCGAAGAATAATTATCATCCATACGGTCCATCACTTGACCCAATAACTCATCACTTAAATCAGCTTTCATTTCTTTCACTTCAACTTTTTTCTCTGCTTCAAATTTTTCCATTCCTTGATCTGTACTTTTCCACATTTCGGTTAGATCTTTTTTATCCAATTTATTAAGACAGTTATCAATCTCTTTTTCAATAACTTTAACGTCTTTTTGGTCCCATGTACTTTCGGAGTAAAGTTGAGATTTTAAGTAATCCCAAAATGACTGTCCCTTCTTTTGAGGAGAAGGACTTTTTTTGAGAGCATTAACAACATCATTAACAATTTTTTTCGTTGAAGCTGCCACTGTTATACCTTTCAAATATTACTACCAATAAATTAGCAAATAAAAGGAAAAGTCAAATGGAGATTTTTCTACCAATTTTATTATACAAAAATTATTCTGTTCCCGGAAAAAATATATTTTTTATATGAAGATAAAGGAAGAAATTCTTTTTATTTTATAACATACTCAAAATTATAGATCGTAGTTTAGAAATAAAACGCCCCCGTAGCTCAGTGGATAGAGCAGTGGCCTCCGGAGCCATGCGCGCAGGTTCGACTCCTGCCGGGGGTACAATCTTACTTGAAAAGAGAAACGTCAAACGTGAAGCGTCTTATAACAAACATTAAATGAGGAAACCATGAAACAACTGAAATTATTTTTCTTTTCCGTTCTTACTGTATTATATGTGCAGTCGTTATCTGCACAAACCGAAGACAAATCTCTTTTGTCGGTTGATAGAATTTTTAACAGCAGAGATTTTATGGGTGAATTTGCGGGACAAACCCGCTGGATTGACAACGGGAAATTTTATACAACATTAGAAGTATCTAAAGATGTATCAGGTGGAAGAGATATTGTTAAGTATGAAACTGAATCCGGCAAAAAAGAAATTATGGTTTCTGCCAAGTTATTGATTCCCGAAGGAAAAACTAAACCGCTGGGGATTAGTAATTATATCTGGTCTCCAAACAGAAATTTTTTAATGATCTATACAAACACGGCACGAGTTTGGCGGCAGAATACAAAAGGCGATTATTGGGTACTCGATCTTAAAACAAACAAACTTCATAAACTTGGCGGCGATGCAAAACCATCAACTCTAATGTTTGCAAAATTTTCCCCGGACGAGAATAAAGTTGGTTACGTAAAGGAACACAATGTTTATGCTGAAAGTTTATCCGACGGAAGAATTACCCAGTTAACTTTCGATGGCTCAACAACGATCATCAATGGAACATTTGACTGGGTGTACGAAGAAGAATTAGATCTTCGAGATGGCTTTCGCTGGAGTCCCGATAGTAAATCAATCGCTTATTGGCAGCTCGATGCATCAGGAGTTAAAGATTTTCTATTAATCAACGATACGGACTCTCTGTATTCCTTTATCAAACCTGTTCAATATCCTAAAGTAGGTACAACAAACTCTGCTTGTAAAGTTGGTGTTGTAAATGCTGATGGCGGTGAGACAGTCTGGATGAAGGTTCCCGGCGATCCTCGAAATAATTATATAGCAAGAATGGATTGGGCCGAAAGTTCAAATGAAATTGTTCTTCAGCATTTAAATAGAAAGCAGAATCAGAATGATGTGATGCTGGGTAATTCTAAAACCGGAGAAGTGAAAACAATTCTAACTGAAACTGATGCAGCGTGGATTGATATCAATGATGATTTGAATTGGTTGAAAAACGGAAAAGAATTTACCTGGGTGAGCGAACGCGACGGCTGGCGGCATATTTATTTAATTTCAGGCGATGGAAAGAAAATTAAATTACTTACTCCCGGGAATTATGATGTTATTGATGTTCAAAGTATTAACGAGGAAAACGGATGGATTTATTTTATGGCATCTCCTGATAATGCGGCACAACGTTACCTGTATCGTGTTTCGATGAATGGTAAAGGAAAATTGGAACGCATTACACCAAAAGAATTCAATGGCAGTAACAGTTATCAAATCTCGGATGGAGTTAATTATGCAATTCATTCATATTCAAATTTTGATACTCCGTCAATTTCAAATCTAATAAGTCTGCCTGATCACAAAGTGATAAGAAAATTAGTTGAGAACAAACAATTGAAAGAAAAAATCACTTTACTAGAAAGATTACCAACCGAATTTTTTAAGATTGATATCGGGAACGGAGTTATGCTAGACGGATGGATGATGAAGCCGTATAATTTTGATCCGACAAAAAAATATCCTGTACTTTTCAGCGTTTACACCGAACCGGCAGGACAAACAGTTGTTGACCGTTGGGGCGGCAGCGGATATTTATGGCATTTAATGTTTGCTCAAGAAGGTTATATAATCATGAGTGTTGATAACAGAGGAACTCCCGCACCACGCGGACGTGAATGGAGAAAAGCCATTTATAAAAAAATAGGAATTCTAAATTCTGCTGATCAAGCCGATGCGGTTAAAGCATTATTACAAAAATATTCATTTATGGATGCAGATCGAATCGGTGTGTGGGGTTGGAGCGGCGGAGGTTCCGCTACTCTTAATGCAATGTTCCGTTATCCTGATATTTATAAAACCGGAATGGCCGTTGCTCCAGTGGGACATGAAAAACTTTATGATACTATCTACCAAGAAAGATATATGGGGTTGATAAATGAAAACCCAGAAGTGTATGAAGACGGTTCGCCGGTGAATGTTGCAAAAAATTTAAAAGGAAATTTATTAATTGTCCACGGAACAGGAGACGATAATGTTCATTATCAAGGAACCGAACTTGTTATAAACGAATTGGTAAAAAATAATAAACCGTTTACTATGATGGCTTATCCCAATAGAACTCACGGCATTTATGAGGGACCCGGAACAACATTACATTTGTACAATCTTTTAACAAGGTATTTACACACGAATCTACCAGCAGGTGCAAAATAGTTTTCATTGCGGGTTGTTTCTTTTTTGCAAATGAAACAACCCGTATTTAATTTTTGCAAATTCCTTCCAAGTTTACCAATTTACGTTAAGTCATTTCTTGATAAATCTGGAGCCGTAACATGCGTACAAAACTTCTTTTCATTTTTTTCTTCAATGCAATTATTATTACCGCACAAATTAAAATTGGATTTTTAAATATCAACAATGCAATTGAAAAAAATACAGAAGTAAAAGCAGCATACGATTTTTTAAAAAATCAAAAGGATTTTTCTACTGAACAAATAAATTTATCAGATATTATTAATTCTCAATTAGCAATTAGCAATTTTCAATTCTCAATTATCTGGATTCACCGTCCCGACTCCACAGAACAAACGGAGGAAGAAACAAATCCGAAGTTTATTGCCGGACTTAAAAATTATGTTAGATCTGGCGGTAAACTTTTTTTAACTCTTGATGCAATAAAGTATTTAAATCTTCTGGGATTCGAATCAGAACAACCAACAGTAAAATATGTTGATGCAGCTGATGATGGTTACGGAAGAAGACTCGGTTTGCATTCCTATCGCACTCATCCAATCTTTGACGGACTAAACGGCGGGGCATATATATTCAACCCAACAAAAGATTTAAGAACCAGACAAATAGGATTTTTCGAAAATTCTATTCCGCAACTGGGAAAAGTTGTTGCAGTTGATTGGGCATACATTACTTTGAAAGAAGATGCAAAGCTTATAGTTGAACATGATGTTGATAAAGGAAAAGCTTTATCTGTCGGAGCTTATACGTATTATAGTTTGGAAAATAATAACCGCGCCCACCTTGAATTGTTTACAAGAAATTGCCTGAACTATCTTGCAGGAAATTTAAAATACCCACCGGAGAAACAATTTTATTGGAATTATTCTCCCGGCAAGGTTTATGGATTCAACAGCAATATAAGTCCAATAAACATTGGCTTATCTAAAAAGTGGGAAGTGGATTCAAAATCAATAAAGATTACAAAAGAAAAAGGATCGGATAATTTTTGGAATGTTGCCGGGCAAAAGATTTTAGTGATGGGAAAAGAAAAATCCGGAATTGATGAAATTTGGTCCCACCCGTTTATGGCGCTGCGCGACTATGAAGTGGGAATAATTATAAACGAGAAAGATTCAGTCACGTGGCTTAAAAACTTTCAGCCGTCAGTCGAAGTTCGCCCCGAATCATTTATTAGAACATACAAAATAAAGGACATAACACTTCGTGAAATTATTGTAGCATCTATAAACGAACCTAAAGCTGTGATACACTATGAATACAAAGGAAGATCATCTGCAAAACTTGTAATTAAATTCTACAGCAATTTCCGTTTCATGTGGCCCTATTCGGAAAAAACTACAGGCAGTATTGCTTATTCAATGAATAAAGACGGTAATTCTTTTTCTATAAGTGATAAGAATGGATTTTCGCTGTTTGCTGGATCAAACAAAAAATTTTCTCAATCAATTATAGGACAGTATTCGAATTTCGAAAAAGCGGGGTCAGCATTCAAAGGCATCGGTACAGATAAAATTTTAGTTGGCGTATTAGCAGAAATTGATTTGAACAAGGAGGATAGAATTGATTTCATAATTCATGCTTCGACGGAAACGCCTCTCACAGATGATAAAAGTTCACCCGAAAAAATTTATAAAGATGCTTTAAGCTACGTGCAAAAATTTTTAAACAATTCATTAATGATAACAACACCCGATAAAGATTTTAACGAAGGATACAAATGGGCTTTGATAGGAACAGATAGATTTTTTGTAGACACGCCCGATTTAGGAAAATCTCTTGTTGCAGGCTACTCAACCACAGCACGGGGATGGGACGGCGGGCATAAAATTAACGGACGGCCCGGCTATGGCTGGTATTTCGGCCGCGATGGCTGTTGGAGCGGATTTGCACTTTTAGATTACG